>Ga0182742_1000167_pt1 | contig 124935 bp, 118 predicted proteins | sample eDN5th37CBELigMG_FD_128880 | JGI IMG/M metagenome (GOLD analysis project Ga0182742, IMG submission 128880) | Enriched Miracle-Growth compost microbial communities from Emeryville, California, USA - eDNA 5th pass 37_C BE-Lig MG (version 2)... ... | reverse complement strand
CGCCGCCAGCGCCGCCTCCAGATCGGAGGTCTTCAAACCCTTGTATCAGGCATTGCGCGCCAAAGGCTGGGCTACCACCCAAGCCTTGAACATCATCGCCAGAAAGCTCTTGCGCATCGCCTTTGGCGTATGGAAATCACGCAAACCCTTCGATCCGACGCGCTTCAACGTCAATCAGGCTTGCGCGAAACCATAGAATCTACGATCCCCGAACGGCGAATGTTCGACGACTCGTAGGATGGGTGCAGCGCGAGAACCCCGACGCAAGAACCCAAGTCTCGAGCGCGCGAAACCCATCAGCCCGAAACCCACCCTAACTCACCGCCACCCTCCCAACGGCAACATCCCGCCGCGGCTCTTCACCTTGCGCATGACGATATGCGAGCAAAGATCCCGCACGCCCGGGATCTTGCTGAGCTTGTCCTCCACGAACTGCGAAAACGCCGCAAGATTGCGGGTGCGCACGGTCAGGATGTAGTTGGACGCGCCCGTCACGATGGAGGCCTCGGTGATTTCGTCGTGCAGCGCGATGCCGGCCAGGAATTCCTCGTGCCAGCCGGGGCGGGACTGGTCCAGCGACACGTGCACCACGGCCTCCAGTTCGAAGCCCAGCTTTTCGCCGTCGAGCACGGCGCGGTAGCCGCGTATCAGGCCGGCTTCTTCCAGCGCGCGCACGCGCCGCAGGCAGGCCGAGGGCGACAGCGCCACCTGCTCGGCCAGGTCCTGGTTGCTGAGGTGGGCGTCTTCCTGCAGGCGGTAAAGAATCCGCTTGTCTATGGCGTCTATCTGCATGGCGCAATCAAATTCTGAAAAAGGCGGTTTCGTGCAATTCGCTGCGGAAACCTAGGGTATTCCGCGCCCGGATTTGCAATATATCAGCCTGCCGGCGCTGATAGTATTTATCGGGAAATATGCCCGAGATGGAGCCGTGATGAATACCCGCGAAGATTGCGTGAACGCCGACCGCCAGGACCCCCTGGCGCCCCTCAAAGACCGTTTCGACCTGCCGCCGGGCGTGCTGTACATGGACGGCAATTCGCTGGGCGTGCTGCCCAAGGCCGCCGCCGGCCGCGCGGCCGCCGTGATCGGCCAGGAATGGGGCGCGGGCCTGATCCGCAGCTGGAACACCGCCGGCTGGTTCGAGCTGCCCGCGCGCCTGGGCGACAAGCTGGGCGGCCTGCTGGGCGCGCGCGAAGGCGAGCTGGTGGTCACCGACACGACCTCGCTGAACATTTTCAAGGCGCTGGCCGCCGCGCTGCGCATCCAGCAGCAGAAGCAGCCGGCGCGCCGCGTGATCCTGTCCGAGCGCGACAACTTCCCCACCGATCTGTACATGATCCAGGGCATGATCGACCTGCTGCAGCAGGGCTACGAAATGCGCCTGATCGACGAGCAGCTGCCGCTGGAGGCCGCGCTGGACGATTCCGTGGCGGTGATGCTGCTCTCGCATGTGAACTACCGCAGCGGCCAGATGCACGACATGGCCGCCGTGACCGCGCTGGCGCACGAGCGCGGCGCGCTGGCGATCTGGGACCTGGCGCACGCCGCGGGCGCGGTGCCGGTGGACCTGAACGGCGCCGACGCCGACTTCGCCGTGGGCTGCACCTATAAGTACCTGAACGGCGGCCCCGGATCGCCGGCCTTCATCTGGGTGGCGCCGCGCCACACCAAGGACTTCCGGCAGCCGCTGTCCGGCTGGTGGGGCCATACGCGTCCCTTCGACATGGCGGTGGCCTACGAGCCGGCCGGCGGCATCCGGCGCTACCTGTGCGGCACCCAGCCCATCGTCTCGCTGTCGCTGGTGGAGTGCGGCCTGGACGTGGCGCTGGCGGCCGACATGGCCGAGGTGCGCAGGAAGTCGCTGGCGCTGGGCGACCTGTTCATCGCGCTGGTCGAGGCGCGCTGCGCGGACCATCCGCTGACGCTGGTGACGCCGCGCAACCACGCCGAGCGCGGCAGCCACGTCAGTTTCCGCCATCCCAACGGCTTCGAGGTGATGCAGGCCCTGATCGCGCGCGGCGTCATCGGCGACTACCGCGAGCCCGAGGTGCTGCGCTTCGGCCTCACGCCGCTGTACTTCGGCTATGCCGACGTATGGGATGCGGTCGACATCCTGAAGGACGTGCTGGACAGCCGCGCCTGGGACCGGCCCGAGTTCAAGCTGCGCGCCGCCGTGACCTGAACCGGGACACGGCAGCGACAGATCCGAGCGCGGGCCGCAAAGGCCCTGTATCCAGATAGAGAGCGCAGTACAAGGAGGAGACTATGCCGCAACAACAGGGATTCGGCCGCATCGCCGAACGCGAACAGGGGCTCAAGCGGCGCTTGACCTCGGGGCAGATGAGCATGATCGCCATCGGGGGCGCGATCGGCACGGGGCTGTTTCTGGGCAGCAAGTTCGCCATCGGCTTCGCCGGTCCCAGCGTGATCCTCAGCTACGCCATCGGCGGGGTGATCACGCTGCTGCTGATGGGCTGCCTGGCGGAAATGACGGTGGCGCATTCCACCTCGGGTTCCTTCGGGGCCTATGCCGAACACTACATCGGCCCGCTGGCCGGTTTCCTGGTGCGCTACGCGTACTGGTCCTGCGTGGTGCTGGCGGTGGGCACCGAGGTCACCGCCGTGGCCGAATACATGAAGCTCTGGTTCCCGGGCGTGCCCGGCTGGCAGTGGGTCTGCCTGTTCTCGGCGCTGCTGATCTGCGTGAACGCCATGAGCGTCAAGGCGTTCGGCACCGTGGAGTACTGGTTCTCGACCGTCAAGGTCAGCGCCATCGTGGCCTTCATCATCCTGGGCGCCTACGTGGTCTGGGGCGAGCCGCAGTACGGCGCGGCGCTGTACACCTCGCATGGCGGCTTCTTCCCGAACGGCGTCTGGGGCATGTGGATCGCGGTGGTGATTTCGATCTTCAGCTACCTGAGCGTGGAGATGATCGCGGTGGCCGCGGGCGAGGCCGAGGACCCCGAACGCGCGGTCAAGCAGGCCTTTCGCGCCACCATCGCGCGCCTGGTGGTGTTCTACCTGCTGACGCTGGCGCTGATCCTGGCCATCGTGCCCTGGGACGAGGCCGGCAAGGGCGGCAGCCCCTTCGTGAAGGTGATGCAGTCGCTGGGCATTCCGGGCGCGGCCGACGTCATCAATTTCATCGTGCTGGTGGCGGCGCTGTCGGCCATGAACAGCCAGCTCTACATCACCACGCGCATGATGTTCAGTTTGTCGCGCGCCGGCCATGCGCCGGCGGCGCTGGGGCGGCTGTCGCGCAGCGGCACGCCGCTCAATGCGCTGCTGGTGTCGACCAGCGGCATCGCCATCGCGGCGGTGCTGAACGTGCTGTATCCCGAAACCGCGTTCACGCTGATGATGGCGATTTCGATGTTCGGCGCCTTGTTCACGTGGATGATGATCTTCGTGACGCATTACTTCTTCCGGCGACGCTGGGCCCGCGACGGCGGCGCGCCGCTGTCGTTCCGCATGCCGGGCTTTCCGGTGCTGACGCTGCTGGGCGCGGCCGCCATGCTGGCCATTCTGGGCACCACGTACTTCACCGGCGTATTCAAGATGACGCTGGTGTTCGGCGTGCCGTTCCTGCTGATTCTGGCGGGGGCCTACGGGCTGTTGCTGCGCAAGCGCGCCGCGCCGGCGGCGCTGCCCTCGCGCCAGCCGGGCGCCTGACGGGACGGGCCGCTTCAGGCGTGCGCCAGGCGGTCTGCGCCGCCCGCCGGCGCGGCGGCGGCCGGTTCCTGCGGCGCCGGCGCGAACACCCGCAGCCGGTGGCCGTCGGGGTCCAGCGCGACGAAGGTGCGGCCGAAGTCCATGTCGGTGGGCGGCTGCAGGATGGGCAGGCCGCGCAGGCTCCAGTCCAGGTGGCGGCGGTCCAGCGTGTCGGCGTCCGGCACGGTGAACGCCAGTTCCGAGGCGCCGCCGCGCCCGGCGGCGGCGGGCTCCACGGTGTGGCGCGACCACAGGCCCAGCATCAGGCCGGAATCCAGCGCGAACAGCGCGAAGGTGGGCGAGCTTTCGATCGGCGGGCGCTGCAGCAGCGCGCTGTAGAACGCGGCGCTGGCGGCCGGCTTGTCCACATAGAGGATGACGAAATTGGTGTCGGACATGATGCGCTCCAGGTGAGTGACGCGCTCATCTTAGACAGCGGTACTGTCAGTTTTTGGCAGTAGTGTTCAAGCCGCCCGGCTGCGGCCGCGCTCGATCGCGCGCCACTCCTTGAGCAGCGCATGGCGGCGCTTGGGATAGCGCGGGCCGGGCGTCAGCGCGGCGATGCGGTCGGTGCGGAAATGGCGGAAATCCTGGCGCAGCTCGCACCAGGCCATGACGATGCGCACGCTGTCGAAAAAGCCCAGCGCGAACGGCCAGATCACGCGCGCCGAATCCGCGCCCTTGTCGTCGCGGTAGCTGATGTCGATCTTGCGTTCGTCGCGGATGGCCTGGCGGATCAGCGACAGGTCCACGCGGTCGACCACGGTCATCATGCTGGGGCCGACCAGCAGCGGGATGGCGTCCAGCCCGTCGCGCAGTTCCGCCGGCAGCACCGCGCCGATCTTGGCCAGCGCGTTGCTGGCGGCCTGCGCCAGCCGGGGATCGGCGCGGCCCGCGACCCAGCGGGTGCCCAGCACCAGGGCCTCGATTTCCTCGGTGCTGAACATCAGCGGCGGCAGCATGAAGCCGGGCCGCAGCACGTAGCCCACGCCCGGCTCGCCCTCGATCTCGGCGCCCTGCGATTGCAGCGTGGCGATGTCGCGGTACAGGGTGCGGATGCTGACGCCCAGGTCGGCGGCCAGCTGGCGCCCGCTGACGGGGCGGCGATGGCAGCGCAGCGTCTGCAGCAGATCGAGGAGTCGGGCGGTGCGGGACATGGGGCGGGCGGACGGGCCGGGATTACGTAATGCTGCCACGAAATGGCAGTATCCGGGGCCGCGCCGCCCCGGCGTTTCAGCGGCTTGCCGGCTTGCCGCTGGCCACGTCCAGCACCGAGCCGTCTTCCAGGCTGACGCGGTAGATCTCGCGCACCACGTTGCCGGCGAAGCCGATCTCGACGATGGACACGTCCTTGAAGGTGGCGGGGATGCCGTCGGGCAGCACGGCGTTGAACTTGGCGGCCTCCTGCGCCATGGCCTCCTGCAGCCGGGCGTCGTACTGCGCCATGCTGTAGACCAGGGTGGTGTGCGGGTTGTGCGCGCGCACCTCCTGGCCGTCCTTCATGACGTTCACGCCGCTCACGCCCACGGACTTGACCAGTTCTTTGCCGGCGTCGCCCATCTTGGCGTAGACCGGGCCGGTGACGCGCGGCAGCGGGCCGTCGCGCAGCGGCGCCAACGCGGCGGTGGCCACGGTGTTGTAGCGCATCATGTCCTCGAAGCCCTGGCCGCTCTTGACCACGCCGAGGTCCAGCCACCACGGATGGCCGGCGCCCTTGGCGGCTTCGGTGGGGTAGAAGTTCTTCAGCGTCACCTGCAGCGGCGCCGGCGGCTTGGGCAGGGCCTTGAGCATGCGGGCCGGCGTGGCCGGATCGGCGCTGTGGATGTGCACCACGGTCACGTGCGGCATGTTGGGCGTGTCGGCTTCGGTCTTCAGGCCCAGCTTGAGCAGATCGGCCTTGAGCGTGGGCCGGATCTTGGCGTCCAGTACCGCATTGACGTCCTGGGGCAGGCGGTAGACCACGCCGTAGGTGGCCTTGTGTTCGCGGAACCCGGGCTGGTCCAGCGCGCTGTTGTCGATGGGCGCCGCGGCGTGCGCGGCGGACGTGGAGGCGAACAGGCCGAAAGCGGCCAGCTTGAAGAACACGCGCTTGATCATGGGGATTCCTTTGGGCGGCAGGCCGTGAGAGGCATCCGCAGTGTGCGGCGCGCGGATGTAATGCATATTGCAGCAAACAAAAGAATCCCGATGCCAGCCCCCGCTAGGCCGATGGCAGCGCACTAGCCCAGAAAGACGATGGCGACGATGGCGATGCCCAGCAGCAGGTTCACGCCCACCCAGCGGCGCACGCCGCCCAGGGCCGCGCCGGCGGCGGGCCAGTCCGAGCGCGCCACGGCCGCGTTCAGCCGCGGGTACAGGGCGGCCCGGATGTAGCCATAGATGGCCATCATGACCAGGCCGCCCGCGGCCATCGCCGTCCAGCTGCGCGGCATGAAGAAGGCGCCGCCCGTCTGCGCCGCCTGGGACGCCTCCTGGCCGATCATGGCGACGCCCGACAGCAGGATCAGCACGATGGCCCCCAGCACGGCGTTCAGGAAGGGCCCGAGCACCGAGGCCATCAGCGGCAGGCGCACGGGCGGCTCCAGCCGGGCGACGGCGGGACGCAGGAAACAGTGGGCGAACAGCATGCCGCCGACCCAGAGGATCACGGCCATGACATGGACGAACTTGAGCGCGCTGTAAAGCATGGAACCCGCCTTTGCATGAGGCCGTCGGGACGGCGAAATCTGTCCCCATCATATCTCCGACCGATGCGGCGCGCGGCTCGGTTCGGTGGCTCTAGAATGAGATTGATTGTTATTCGTAAATCAAGCATCAAGGAGCCTGACGTGCTGAATCCCGTACCCGGCCCGAGCGACGCCGTCCACCTCCTGTATCGCGCGCATCATGGCTGGTTGCGCGGCTGGCTGGGGAGCCGGCTGGGCAATGCTTGCGACGCCGCCGATCTGGCGCAGGACACCTTCGTGCGCGTGCTGCGGCACCGCCACGAGGTGGGCGCGCTGCGCGAGCCGCGCGCCTACCTGACCACGGTCGCCGGCCGCCTGCTCATCAACCATCACCGGCGCCGCTCGGTGGAGCAGGCCTATTTCGAGGCCCTGGCGCTGCTGCCCGATCAGGCGGCTCCGTCCGCCGAGCAGCGCGCGATCGTGCTGCAGGCGCTGCAGGACATCGACGACATGCTGGCGGGCCTGTCCGCGCCGGTGCGCCAGGCCTTTCTGATGGCGCAGCTCGAAGGCCGCAGCCACCACGAAATCGCGGCCAGGCTCAATGTGTCCCTGCGTTCGGTGCGCCGCTACGTGGCCAAGGGGCTCGAACAATGCATCATGGCGGCGGCCTGAACGCACTGCGCGAAACCGCGGGCGAACTGCCGGCGGTGCCGCGCCGCGTGGCGCGCCAGGCCGCGCGCTGGCTGCTGCGCCTGAGCTCGCCGCGGGCCACGCAGGCCGACTGGCTGGCCTGCTGCCGGTGGCGGGCCAGCAGGGCCGAGCACGAACATGCCTGGCAGCGCGTGTACGCGCGTTTCGGACTGATTCCTCCTGCTGTGGGCATGGCGACGCTGGGCCGCCGTGGCCGGTTCGGGCCCGCCGACGGTCATGGTCTCTAGAGGCATGTTTTTGCCTCGTGGATCAAGAGGACGACCATGGCTTACTTTCCCGCAGGCCGCGCAAGCGGCTTCCGACTCGCCGCTACGGCGCTGCTATCGGCCGCAAGCGCCGGCGCATTGGCCCAGAACGCGGACGCCTTGCGGCAGTTCGCGCCCGTCATCGTGGAGGGCGAGGGCGTAGAGGCCGCGCCCGCCTGGGAAACCCGCAGCAGCCGCGAGCGCCTGGACGATCTGCAAATCCAGGACTGGACCGATCTGGGCAGGCGCGCCGAGCCGGGCGTGAGCTTCAATCGCCAGAACCACAGCATCAATATCCGCGGCCTGGACCAGGACCGCGTGCTGACGCGGGTGGACGGCATCCGCCTGCCGTGGCTGGACGACGGCGTGCGCGAAGTGAAGGGCGGACTGGAAGCGGTGGATTTCAACAGCCTTGCGCGGCTGGACGTCGCGCGCGGCGCCGACGCCAGCGGCGGCGGTTCCGGCGCATTTGGCGGCGTCGTCAATATGTACACGCTTGATCCCTCCGACCTGCTGCGCGGCGGCAGGGACTTCGGCGCGCAGGCCAAGGCCGGCCACGATTCCGCCGACACCGGCTGGACAGGCAGCGCGGCGCTGGCCGGCCGCATCCGCAGCAACACCTTGTGGCTCGTGCTGGCGCGGCAGCGCGAAAGCCACGAACGCGATAACCGTGGCGAAGTCGGCGGCTACGGCCCCGATCGCGACAGACCCGACCCCGCGAATCACCGGCAGCGCAGTCTCCTGCTCAAGCTGCAGCAGCGCTTCGAAGGCGGGCACCGGGCCGGCCTGACGGGCGAATTCTTCAAGCGCAACACCGACATCGACAGCCGCTCGGACCAGGGACCCGACACCAAGTACGAACTCGGCGAAAAACGCAACCGCAGGCAGACGCAACGCCAGCGCGTGTCGTTCGATTACGCCTATCAGGCGCCGGCGGCCGGCGGCCTGGTCGATGCCGCAAGCGTCCTTGTCTACTGGCAGCGCCAGCACCTGGTGCACTCGGCCGACGGCTTGCGCAGCGTCGATCGCCGCGCCTACCTCAAGCCGGGCGACCCGATAGGCTACGGATTCCCCAACGGCCCTTATGGCCGTCGCAATACCACCTGGCTGGCGCAATTCGGGGCCAGCGCCGAAGCCACCACGCGCATTGCCCACGACGCCGTGGCGCAGTTGTGGACGCTGGGCGCCGAATGGCGCAGCAGCCAGTCCAGCCAGAATTCCAGCGGCTACGACAACTGCCCGGCAAGGCTTCCGGACCTGCCAAGGAGATTCGGCCCGCGATCCTGCGACCTGCAGCATACCAACCAGGCCGATCGGCCCCGCTCCCGCGGCAGGCAATGGGCCGTGTGGGCGCAGGACGAATTCAGCTTCGTCGACGGCCGCTACACGATCCTGGCCGCCCTGCGCTACGACGGTTACGAGCAGCGGCCGCTGTCCACCACCGACTACCAGCACAATCCGGTCGCGGCTCCCTTGCCGCCGAACAACCGCGGCGGCCGGCTGTCGCCCAAGCTGCTGGCCACCTGGAAGGCCGCGCGCCATCTGCGCTTCTACGCCCAGTACGCACACGGTTTCAAGGCGCCCAACGCCACGCAGCTCTTCATCAGCTACGGCGGCCCCGAATCGGTGCTGCGCGCGAGCAACCCGTACCTGAAACCCGAGTCCAGCAGGGGCTGGGAGCTGGGCGCCAGGCTCGGGTCCGACGCGCTGGGCGCCTCGCTGTCGTGGTTCGACAACCGCTACCGCGACTTCATCGACGCCAGCGCGGTGGTGACCCCGGGTTCGGCGTTGTGGAAGCCGGAATGGGCGGGCGCGTTCCCATGGGGCATCTACGCGACCCAGAACCGGGCCAGGGTGCGCATCTACGGCGCGGATGCCAGCGCCCACTGGCAGTTCGCGCCGGGCTGGCGCGCCTGGGGCTCGCTGGCCTGGGCCGTGGGCAAGGAAACCGACACGGGCACGTTGCTGCCCTCTGTGGCGCCGCTGAAGGCGGTGCTGGGCGTGGGCTACCGCCGCGACGCCTGGGGCCTGGAGGCGCTGTTGACCGCGGTGTTGCGCGCCAAACAGCCCGCGGTCCGCCGGGCCCGGCCCAGGCAGCCCCCGCCGCCGGTTTTCTACGCGCCGGGCTATGGCGTGGCCGACCTGACGGCGTACTGGCGGCCCGGGGCGGTGAAGGGGCTGCTGCTGCGGGCGGGCGTCTTCAATCTGTTCGACAAGAAGTACTGGGACGCCCTTACCGTGCAAAGCCCTGGCGCGCCCTGGATGTCGTCGCGGCCGATCGATTGGCAGACCGAATCGGGTCGCAGCGCCCGTGTTTCGCTGATATACCAGTACTGATCCCGAGCCGTCGGCGGCGGCTTGCGCAACCTGTTCCATCGGTCGGAGGACCACCATGAGCCATACCGATTTCACGTCCCGCGCGCAGGCGCTCAGAGCGCGCGACGAGGCGCTGGCCGCCGCAAGGCCGGGCCTGCGCGCCCGCGACCAGGCCCGGGAACTGGGCGTCTCCGAAGCCGAGTGGGTGGCCGCCGGCTGCGGCGGCCTGAAGGCCACGGCCCTGCATGGCGTGCCCCAGGAAATCTTCCGGCAGCTCGGCACGCTGGGCAGGGTCATGGCGCTGACGCGCAACGAGTGGTGCGTGCACGAACGCCACGGCGTCTACCAGGACATCCATGCCGAGAACATGGTGGGGATGGTGCTGGGGCCTGACATCGACCTGCGCATGTTCTTCAGGCGCTGGAAGTCGGCCTGGGCGGTCGAACGCGACGGCAGGCGCAGCCTGCAGTTCTTCGACGGCGAGGGCGTGGCCGTGCACAAGGTGTACACCGATGAAGATTCGGCGGCGGCCTATGACGCGCTGGTCGCCCGCTTTGCGGGCGCGCCGCAATGGCCCGAACCCGAGCCTTACGCGCCGGCGGCCAACGCCGACAGCGTGGCGGACGAAGCGCAATGGCGCGCAGACTGGCTGGCCATGCAGGACATACACGAATTCTTTCCGCTGCTGCGCAAGTTCAAGGTGTCGCGCCTGGCCGGGCTGGCCGCCGCCGGCCCCGACCTGGCGCAGCCCGTGCCCGCGCAATCCGTCGTGCGCATCCTGGAATCGGCGGCGCAGTCGGGGCTGTCCATCATGTGCTTCGTGGGCAACCGGGGCATGGTCCAGATCCATACCGGCCCGGTGCGGCAGCTGCGCCGCACCGGCGCGTGGTTCAACGTGCTGGACGCCACCTTCAACCTGCACCTGGACACCGAGGCGATCGCGGCGGCCTGGGTGGTGCACAGGCCCACCGTCGATGGCTGGATCACTTCGCTGGAGCTGTATTCCGGCTCCGGAGAACTGATCGCGCAGTTCTTCGGCGAACGCCGGCCCGGCCGTCGGCAACTGACGCAGTGGCGCACGCTGGTGGAAAGCCTGTGCAGCGTGCCGCTGGCCGCGTGAGCCGCGCGATGAAGACCTGGCTGGCGCTGGCGGCCGGATGGACGATGGCCGTGGCCGCCCATGCGGGGGCGCCCGAGCGGGTGGTGACGCTGGGCGGCAGCGTGACCGAAATCGTCTACGGGCTGGGGCAGGAGGGGCGGCTGGTGGGCGACGACCTCTCCAGCCTTTACCCCGAGGCGGCCACGCGGCTGCCGCATGTCGGCTACTACCGCGCGGTGCCGGTGGAAGGCGTGCTGGCGCTGGAACCCGACCTGGTGCTGGCGTCCGAACAGGCCGGCCCGCCCGAGGCGCTGCGGCGCCTGGCCGAGGTCGGCGTGCGCGTGGTCACCGTGCCCGACCGGCCCTCGGTGGATTCGCTGCAGGCGCGCATCCGCGACGTCGCGGCCGCGCTGGACGCGGCCCCGCAGGGCGAGCGCATGGTCGAGCGCGTCGCGCGCGAACTCGAACGGGCCGAGGCGGTTCCGGCTTCGCGCGCCCGCGCCATCCTGCTGTTCAAGCTGGGCGGGGTGCTGCGCGGCGCCGGGAACGGCACCGCCGCCAACAAGGTCATGACGATGGCGGGCCTGGTCAACGTGCTGCATGACCAGCAAGGCTACAAGCCGATCTCCGCCGAGGCGGTCAGCGCGCTGGCGCCGGACGTGATCGTGGTCACGAAATCCTCGCTGGCGGCCAGCGGCGGCAAGGCCGGGCTGCTGGCCACGCCCGGCATCGCGTCCACGCCGGCCGCCGCGCGCCAGCGCCTGATCGTCATGGACGATCCGCTGCTGCTGGGCATGGGGCCGCGGCTGCCGCAGGCCCTGACCGAACTCAAGCGCGAGGTCGCCGGTGCGATGGCGCGCTAGCGCCGACCGGATCACGCCGCCGCTGGCCCTGCTGCTGCTGGCCCTGGCCGTGATCGTGGCGGCGCTGGCGGCCAGCAGCAGCGGCGCGGTCCGCATTCCGTTGACCGAACTGCCCGCGCTGCTGTGGGGAACGCCGGCGCCCGGCGGCGAACTCTGGCGCAAGGTGCTGATCGACATCCGCCTGCCGCGCGTGCTGTTCGCGCTGGTGGCCGGCGCCGCGCTGGCCGTGTCCGGCGCCGCCATACAGGCGCTGTTCCGCAATCCCCTGGCCGAGCCGGGCCTGATCGGCGTGTCGGCCGGCGGCGCGCTGGGGGCGGTCGGGGCCATCGTGCTGACCTCCGGCGGCTTCTGGATTCTGGCGCCGGCCGCGTTCGCGGGCAGCCTGCTGGCGACGTTCTGCGCCTATGCGCTGGGCCGGCGCGTGCCGGGCGTGGCCGGACTGCTGCTGGCCGGCATCGCGATCAACGCGGTGGCCGGCGCGGCGATCGGCTTGTTCACCTACGTCGCCAACGATACCCAGCTGCGCGACCTGACGTTCTGGAGCATGGGCAGCCTGGCGGGCGCCAACTGGACGCTGCTGGCGTTTCTGGGGCCGTGGGTGCTGCTGGTGTCGCTGTGGCTCATGCGCCAATGGCGCGTGATGAACGCCTTGCTGCTGGGCGAGCGCGAGGCCCAGCATCTGGGCTATGCGCTCAGGCGCGTGCGGGCCGGGCTGGTGCTGGCCTGCGCGCTGATCGTCGGCCCGCTGGTGGCGGCCACGGGCGGCATCGCGTTCGTCGGCCTGGTGGTGCCGCACCTGGTGCGCATGACGCTGGGCGCCAACCACCGCTGGCTGCTGCCGGCCTGCGTGCTGGGCGGCGCGCTGGTGCTGGCGCTGGCCGACTGGCTGTCGCGCGTGGCCGTGGCGCCCGCCGAGCTGCCGATCGGCCTGGTCACCAGCCTGGTGGGCGGTCCGTTCTTCCTGTGGCTGCTGGCGCGCGGCAGGCGGCGGGGCTGATGCTGGCGGCCGAAAACCTCACGCTGTCGCGCGGCGGCAGCCGCATCCTGGACCGGGTGTCGCTGGCGCTGCGGCCCGGCGAGGTCGTGGGCCTGCTGGGCGCCAACGGCGCGGGCAAGTCCTCGCTCTTGGCCGCGCTGTCGTGCGAACTGCCGCCCGACGGCGGCCGGGTGCGGCTGGACGGGACCTCTCTGGCGCGGCTGCCGCAGCGGCTGCAGGCCCGCCGGCGCGCCGTGCTGCCGCAAAAGCCCGGGCTGAGCTTCGACCTGGACGTGCGCGAGGTGGTGGCGATGGGCGCCTACCCGTTTCCCGAGCTGCCGCCGGCGGCCGTGGACGCGCTGGTGGAGCAGGCGCTCCGGCGGGCCGACGCCGGCCATCTGCGCGCCCGGCGTTATCCCGAACTGTCCGGGGGCGAACAGCAGCGCGTGCAGTTCGCCCGCGTGCTGGCGCAGTGCGAGGCCGCGCGCGTGCCCGGCGAGGCGCGCTATCTGCTGCTGGACGAACCCACCGCCAGCCTGGACCCCAGGCACCAGGGCGAACTGCTGCGGGCGGCGGCTGAACTGGCGCACGCGGGCCATACCGGCGTACTGGTGATCCTGCACGACATGAACCTCGCCGCGCGCTGGTGCGACCGTCTGCTGCTGCTTTGCGCGGGGCGCGCTATCGCCGCCGGCGCGCCGGCCGAGGTGCTGACGCCGGCCAATCTGCGCCTGGCCTACGGCATCGACGCGCAGGTGATCGCGCATCCGCTGCAGGCCGGGCGCCTGCTGGTGGTGACGGCGTGACGCGGGGCCGGGCGCCGGTAAAATGGCGCTGAATCCCATTTCACCCACCATTGCACAGGACCCGTGTCATGCCTACTTTTGACGTCGTCTCCGAAGTCGACAAACACGAACTCACCAACGCCGTCGACCAGGCCAACCGCGAATTGTCCACCCGCTTCGATTTCAAGGGCACGGACGCCAAGTTCGAACTGGAAGGCTTCGTCGTGACGCAGGTCGCCTCCAGCGCATTCCAGCTCAAGCAGATGCTCGACATCCTGCGCGGCCGCCTGTCGGCGCGCGGCATCGACGTGCGCTGCCTGGACGTGGCCGATCCGCTGGAGAACCTGGGCGGCGCGCGCCAGAAGGTCACCATCAAGCAGGGCATCGAACAGCCGGTGGCCAAGAAGCTCATCGCGGCCATCAAGAACGCCAAGCTCAAGGTGGAATCGCAGATCAACGGCGACAAGCTGCGCATCAGCGGCAAGAAGCGCGACGACCTGCAAACCGCCATCGCGCTGCTGAAAAAGACCGACGTCGACCTGCCGCTGCAGTTCGAGAACTTCCGCGACTGAAGCCCGGCTCCGGGACGCGGCCGATGGGACATTCCAGTGAGCTGCTGCTGATCGTCGAACTGGCGCGCGCCGGCGGCATGTCGGCCGCGGCGCGCGAGCTGGGCGTCACGCCGGCGGCGGTCAGCAAGCGGCTGGCCCAGATCGAGGCGCGCCTGGGCGTGCGGCTGGTCAACCGCAGCACGCGGCGCCTGAGCCTGACGGCCGAAGGCGAGCTCTACCTGGAAAACGCCCGCCGCATCCTGGGCGAGATCGAAGACCTGGACCAGCTGATCGCCAGCCGCCAGGACCGTCCGCGCGGCCTGCTCAAGGTCAACGCGCCGCTGGGGTTCGGCCGCAGCTATATCGCGCCGGCCATCGCCGAGTTCGCGCAGAAATATCCCGAGGTGTCGCTGCAACTGCAGCTGACCGACAGCCCGGCCGATTTCGTGCAGGACGCCTTCGACGTGGCGGTGCGCTTCGGCGACCTGCCCGACACGCGCCTGATCGCCCGCAAGATCGCGCCCAACCGCCGCCTGGTGTGCGCATCGCCCGGCTACCTGAAAGCCCACGGCGTGCCCGCCGCGCCGCATGACCTGACGCGGCACCAGTGCATCGTGCTGCGCCAGAACGAAGCGGCCTACGGCCTGTGGCGCTTCACCAAGGGACGCCGCAGCGAAACCGTGAAGGTGCGCGGCAACCTCAGCAGCAACGACGGCGAAGTCACCCTCACATGGGGCCTGGCGGGCCTGGGCATTCTGCAGCGCGCCGAATGGGATCTGGCGCGCTACCTGCGCAGCGGCCGGCTGGTGCAGGTGCTCAAAGATTACGCCTTGCCGCAGGCGGACATCTACGCCGTGTTTCCCGAGAGGCACCACCTGTCCACCAAGGTGCGGGTGTTCGTGGACTTCCTGGTGGGGTACTTCCAGAAAGGCGCCGAAGGGCAGTGGTAATTCAGGCCGCCCACAGGTGCTGCGCCGCGTAGGCGCGCCACGGCCGCCACGCCTCGGCGCGCGCCAGCAGCTGCGCCGGCGTGTAGGCGCGCGATTCCAGCCGTTCCAGCGCGCGTATCAGGCCGATGTCGGCCGACGGAAACGCATCGGGTTCGCGCAGCTGGCGCAGCGCGATGTATTGCGCCGTCCATTCGCCGATGCCGCGGATCTCGCGCAGCCGCAGCACGGACTCGGCCAGGCTGCCGCCGGCTTCGAACAAATGCCTGTCGGCGACCGCCGCGGCGGCCACCGCCGACAGGGTGGCGGCGCGGCTGCGCGGCATGCCCAGCGACGCGAGCTCGGCGCCGGCCACGGCTTCGGGCAGCGGAAACACGTGCGTGAGCGCGCCGTCGGGCTGCGCCATGGGCGCGCCGTGCGCGGCCACCAGCTTGCCGGCCAGCCGGATCGCGGCGGCGACCGTGATCTGCTGCCCCAGCACGGCGCGCATCGCCAGCTCGAAGCCGTCCCAGGCGCCGGGCACGCGCAGCCCCGGCCTGGCCTGGATCAGCGCGGTCAGGACCGGGTCGCGCGCAAACTGCGCGGCGATGGCCACCGGGTCGCTGGCCAGGTCGAACACGCGGCGCAGCCGCGCGATGATGGCGGGCAGGGCCTGCAGCCGCGGAAAACGCACCACGGCCTGCAAGGCATTGCCGGCGCCGGGCCGCACGCTCACCGTGCCCTGGCTGCCGTCCAGGCAGATGGTGCGCGCGTAGGCGTCGCCCTCGACCCGCTCGACGCCGGGGATGGCGCGCAACCGCAGGAAGTCCAGCATCGCGTCCCAGTCGTAGGGCGGGCGGTAGCGCAGCAGCAGCCTGATCTCGCCGTCCTGCCGCGCGGAGACCTCGGGTTTGCCGGAGCGCCGCAGCTCGCCCGGCGCGCGGCCGAACAGGTCGTGGAATATCTCGTTGAAGCGGCGGATGCTGCCGAAACCCGAGGCGAAGGCGATCTCGGCCATCGGCAGCCGGGTTTCGTGGATCAGCTGCTTGGCCAGCAGCACGCGCCGCGTCTGGGCGACGGCCACCGGCGAAGCGCCCAGGTGCTGGCGGAACTGGCGCCGCAGCTGGCGTTCGCCCACGCCCAGCCGCCGGGCCAGCGCGTCCACGCCGTCCTCGTCCAGCGCGCCGAGTTCGATCAGCTGCAGCGCGCGCGACACGCTGTCGGGCAGTTCGTGCCCCGGGCCCAGCTCCGGCGCGGTTTCGGGCCGGCAGCGCAGGCAGGGATGGTAGCCGGCCTCCTGCGCCGCGGCCGCCGTGGCGTAGAACGTCACGTTCTTCGATAGCGGGGTGCGCGCCGGGCAGACCGGGCGGCAATAAATGCCCGTGGTCTTGACGGCCGTGAAGAAGCGGCCGTCGTAACGGGCGTCGCGCACCTGGATGGCGCTGTAGCAGGCGTCGTGGTTCAAGTCCATGCGGCCATGCTAACGCCGCCGCGCGGCTCCGATCTAGCGGTTTTCGGACATTGTTGTGCACGCGGCATTGCTGTCCGAAAACCGCGAGCGCCGGTCCGCGGCCGGTTCTATATTCTGCCCATGTCCATCGCATAACCGGAGCCCGCATGTCCGTGCAGCCGCAGGTCTTTTTTCTCGAACGGGCGCCCACGCCCATCGGCCGCATGCTGATCCTCGGCGACGAGCGCGGGCAGCTGCGCGCGGTGGACTGGGAGGACTACGAGCCGCGCATGCACAGGCTGCTGCGCACGCAGTACCGCCGGCAGCCCATCGCGCTGCGCGACGCCGCGCAGGCCTCGCCCGCGCGCCGCGCGCTGGAGGCGTACTTCGACGGCGCGGTGCGCGCCATCGACGCGCTGGACGTGGCCACCGGCGGCACCGCTTTCCAGCGCCAGGTCTGGCAGGCCCTGCGCGGCATCGCCGGCGGCACGCCGATCACGTACGGCGCGCTCGCGCAGCGCATCGCGCGGCCCACGGCCGTGCGTGCGGTGGGGCTGGCCAACGGCGCCAATCCGGTGGGCATCGTCGTGCCCTGCCATCGCGTCGTGGGCGCGGACGCGTCGCTGACCGGCTATGGCGGCGGCCTGCACCGCAAGCGCTGGCTGCTGGAGCACGAGGCGCGCTGGTGCCCGCGATCTTCAACCTGAAGTTAAAGTTGTTTTGAATTCCGGGGCGGCCGCGAACAAAGCGCCTCGGTACAGTGCCGACAGACCCTCACCTGCAAGGAGCCCTGTCGGCATATGAAGACTTACCGCATCGCAACCATTCCCGGCGACGGCATCGGCAAGGAAGTGATTCCGGCCGGCCGCCGGGTCATGCAGGAACTGGCCGGACAGGGCGGCCTGCGTTTCGAGTTCGAGGATTTCGACTGGGGCGGCGACTACTACCGCAAGCACGGCGTCATGATGCCGGCCGACGGCCTGGACGCGCTGCGCGACAAGGACGCGATCCTGTTCGGTTCCGCCGGCGATCCGCACATCGCCGACCACATCACGCTGTGGGGCCTGAGGCTGAAGATCTGCCAGGGCTTCGACCAGTACGCCAACGTGCGCCCCGCGCGCATCCTGCCCGGCATCGACGCCCCGCTCAAGCGCTGCGCGCCGGCGCAGCTGGATTGGGTGATCGTGCGCGAGAACTCCGAAGGCGAATATTCGGGCGTGGGCGGCCGCGTGCACCAGGGCCATCCCATCGAAGCGGCGACCGACGTGTCCATCATGACCCGCGCCGGCGTCGAGCGCATCCTGCGCTTCGCGTTCCGGCTGGCGCAGTCGCGCCCGCGCAAGCTGCTGACCGTCATCACCAAATCCAACGCGCAGCGCCACGCCATGGTGATGTGGGACGAGATCGCGCTGCAGGTCAGCCGCGAATTTCCCGACGTGACCTGGGACAAGGAACTGGTCGACGCCGCCACCGCCCGCATGGTCAACCGCCCGGCGTCGCTGGACACCATCGTCGCCACCAATCTGCACGCCGACATCCTGAGCGACCTGGCGGCGGCGCTGGCCGGCAGCCTGGGCATCGCGCCCACCGGCAACATCGATCCCGAGCGCCGCTATCCGTCCATGTTCGAGCCCATCCACGGATCGGCCTTCGACATCATGGGCAAGGGCCTGGCCAATCCGGTGGGCACGTTCTGGTCGGTGGTCATGCTGCTGGAGCACCTGGGCGAAACCCAGGCGGCCGCGCGGCTCATGCAGGCCATCGAAAGCGTCACCGCCGATCCGGCGCTGCACACCGGCGATCTGGGCGGCAGCGCGACCACGGAGCAGGTCACTGCGGCGGTCTGCGCCAAGCTGGCCGCGCTGGCGCCGGCCCGCGCGGCCTGAGGCGCCGGCGACACGGCCATACCCATAACGAGGAGACAACCATGCACAAGAAAGCCGTTCGCGCGCGCGCCCTGGCGTTCGCCTGTCTGTTGGGCCTGTCTTTCGCCGGCGCCGCGTCGGCGCAAACCTATCCGGCGCGGCCGATCAACCTGGTGGTGCCGTTCCCGGCCGGCGGCACCACCGACGTGCTGGCCCGCGCGCTGGGCCAGGAACTGAGCAAGAGCCTGGGCCAGCCGGTGGTGGTGGAGAACAAGCCGGGCGCCGGCTCCACGCTGGGTGCCGACTACGTGGCCAAGGCCGCGCCCGACGGCTACACGCTGCTGATGGGGGCGGTGCACCACACCATCGCCACCAGCGTCTACAAGAGCCTGCATTACGACTTCCAGAAGGATTTCGCGCCGGTCACGACGGTGGCCCTGGTGCCCAACGTGCTGGTGGTCAATCCCAGGCTGGAGGCCAGGGACGTCCAGGGCCTGCTGACGATGGCGCGGGCCGCGCCCGGCAAGCTGACCTTCGGATCGAACGGCATGGGCACCGGCCAGCACCTGATCGGCGCGCAGTTCGAGAAAGAAGGCCACGTGAAGCTGCTGCACGTGCCCTACAAGGGCAGCGGCCCGCTGACCACGGACTTGCTGGGCGGGCAGATCGACATGTCGTTCGACACCATCACGCCGGTGCTGGCGCACATCCAGAGCGGCAAGCTGCGCGCGCTGGCCGTGACCACGAACAAGCGTTCGGCGGCCCTGCCCGACGTGCCCACGATGGAGGAGGCCGGCCTCAAGCCCTTCGACATGGGCACGTGGTTCGGCGTGCTGGCGCCGGCGGCCGTGCCCAAGGAACTGGTGCAGCGGCTGAACGCGGAGATGGTGAAGATCATCCGCTCGCCGGATTTCTCGCGCCGCATGGCGGAGATCGGCGCCGTGCCCATCGGCGACAGCCCGGCCGAAATGCAGGCCCGCATCGGGACCGACACCGCGAATTACGCCAAGCTGGTCAAGGAAGCCAAGGTCGCGATCAATTGACGCAGCCCGAATCGTAGGATGGGTGCAGCGCGAGAATTCTTAAGCAAGAACCCGGATGCTGAACGCGCGAAACCCATCAGGCGGCGCCAGCCGCCGCCTTTCGTGGCAAGAGGTAAAAGCCGGCTTGCACCGGCCGATGGGTTTCGCGCGCTTGGCGCTTGGGTTTTTTCGTCGGGAATCTCGCGCTGCACCCATCGATTGGCGGCGGCCGGCGGCGCCGGTCAAGGACGCCAAGGTCGCGATCAACTGACGTCAGGCGCGAATCCAGCCGCGCGCGATGGGCAGGGCCAGCAGCTTGCGGTACACGGCCTGGGCGAAGTCGGTCAGCGGCGCGCCCGCGCGGTTCCACAGCGGCACGGCCGCCGCCGCGGCCAGCGGAGCCAGGGCCAGGCCGCCGGCGATGTCCAGCGGGAAATGCACGCCCAGGTACACCCGCGAGACGCCGACCGCCACGGCCAGCGCCAGCGCGGCCCAGCCCAGGCCCGCCCAGCGCCGGTCGAAGATCAGCGCCCAGGCCAGGGTGGCGATGATGATGGTGTGGTTGCTGGGAAACGACGAAGTCGCGGCATGCGAGAAAAACGCATGGCCCAGCCCGATGACGAAGGGGCGGGGGTGCGGCCACAGCGCGCCGCACAGATAGCTGGCGAACAGCCCCAGGGCCACGCTGGCCAGGGCCTTGAGCGCCAGGTCGCGCTGGGCCGCGCCGCCCCACAGCCAGGCCGCGGCCAATCCGGCCGGGACCAGCAGGATCAAGCGGTTGGCCACCAGCATGGCGGCGTGCAGCTGCCATGCCGGCGTGGCCGGGTCGGCGTTGAGCAGCAGGAACAGGGACTGGTTAAGGTTTTCCAGGGAATTCATGACACGTCATCGCAGCGTAATAAATGAATAGCCACGATGGTAGTGAGGATTCCCGTCAGTCTGCTTACAAAATGCGCCGAATCCCGTGGTTTTACTTCTGGATGCGATTGCCCTGCGCGTCGATCACCGGCTCGCCGTCTTCCTTGGCGAAAGCGCCTTTTTGCGGGGCCGGCAGGATGTCCAGCACCAGTTCGGACGGGCGGCACAGGCGCGCGCCCAGCGGCGTGGAGACGAAGGGGCGGTTGAGCAGGATCGGATGCTGCTCGATGGCGTCCAGCAGCGCCTCGTCAGAGAGGGAAGCGTCGTCCAGGCCCAGTTCGTGGTAAGGCGTGCCTTTTTCCCGCAGGGCGTCGCGCACGCCGATGCCGGCCCGTTTGAACAGGGCCTTCAGGGTGTCGCGCGAGGGCGGGGTTTCCAGGTACAGCACGACCTCGGGTTCGATGCCGGCGTTACGGATCATGGCCAGGGTATTGCGGGAGGTGCCGCACTTGGGGTTGTGATAGATGGTTACGTCGGACATGTCAGGCTCCTCTTTCCGGTGAATCGTCATGCGAGGCAGTGAGCATAGTGCATTCGCGGCCGGGCTTCAGGCGCGCAGCTTCCTGCCCAGGCGGCGCCAGCCGATGACCGCGCCCGTCAGGCTCAGCGCCGCGCCGCCCAGGCTCAGGAAGATCAGCAGCGCGTCCCACAGCGGGCGGCGGGCCAGCAGGCCGGTCCAGTCCCAGCTGTGCAGGAAGGCGAACAGCCAGCGGCTGGCGCGCGCGCCGCTGTCCTGGCGTGCCAGGATCTGGCCGGTGCGCGGGTCCAGGTAGACCCAGGTCGCGCGCGCGTCGCCGAACACCGCGCGCCAGGCCGGCAGCGGTTTTTCGACGTGGCCCAGCATCGCGTGCGCATCGCGCGCGTAGTAGTAGAAGTCGTAGGCGTCCAGTTCTTCGATGCGCAGCAGCGGCGCGCCGGGCAGCAGCCGGGCGGCCGCGTCGCGCAACGCCGCCGGGTCCAGGCTGATTGGCGCGGCGGCGCGCGCCGACAGCACTTGCGGCGCGCCCGGCCCGCTGCGCGCCAGCGCCAGGTCGCGGCCCTGCGCGCGGGCCCAGCTCAATTCGCGCGGGGGCGCGGGCAGGGCGGCGATCAGCGCCGCCGGCGCGGCCAGCGGCGGCCCGGCCTCGGGCTGGCCGGCGTAGGCCGCCGTCGCCAGTGGCGCCTGGTGGCCCGAGAAGATCTTCCATGGATTCATGGACATCAGTCCGCTGAAGATCCAGGTGATGGTGATGACGGCGAACAGCAGCCCGCTCAGGTGGTGCCAGCGCATCATGGACTCGCGGTAGGGCGAGCGGCTGCCGCTGGCGTACGGCCGCGAGAAGCGCCAGCGCAGCAGGCCCACCACGGTGCCGGTCAGCGCCAGCAGCACGCCGGCCACGGACAGCCACACGACGGCGTCGTGCCACCACGGGTCCAGGGCGTTGCCGCGCAGCGGATAGAGCCAGTGGATCCAGGCGCCCGCGTAGTTCCACATGCGTTCGGCGCGCGTGGCGTCGCGCACCACCATGCCGGTGGCCGAGGACACGTACAGGCGCGTGCCCGCCGGATCGTCCAGCTCAAGCCGGTGCAGCGGGCGGTCGGGGTCGAGCGCGCGCGAATGGGTATGGGCGTCCTCGTCGACCAGGCCGTCGTAGCGCGCGGCGTAACGGCCGCCGGACCAGGCCGCGGCCGTGGCCCGCGCGACCGCGGCGTCGGCGCGGGGCAGCAGCGCGCCGGTGGCCGCGTCCACCACCTTGGGCGCTTCGCGCCGGCCGCCGGGCACCAGATAGACCGGGGCGCCGCCGCGCGCGGCGGCCAGGGTCAGTCCGGGCGCGTCGGCCGCGCCCGCGGCCGCCAGCGCCTGGGCCGGCGTCACGGCGATGGCGGCGGCGTCCAGCGCGGGCAGGTGGGCCAGCCGCTCCTGCGGCGTCAGCTTGGGATAGCCGACGTACATCATCACCACGCCCGAAACGAACCACATGGCGAAGAACAGGCACAGCACGATGCCGGCCCAGCGGTGGGTCAGGTAGAGCCAGCGCTTGATGCGGGCGGCGGGCGGCGCGGAAGAGGAGGTTTTCATGATGGGCGCGCCTGGTCAGAAACGGGCCTGCAGGCTCAGTTCCACCGAGCGCGGCGCGCCCAGGTAGTACATGGTCGGGGTCGCGTACGCGGCATAGACCTTGTCGGTCAGGTTGCGCACGCGCGCCGTGACGCTGAGGCTGCGGTTGATGCGGTGCGACAGCGCCGCGTCGAACACGGTGTAGGACGGCGTCTGCACCGTGTTGGCGGCGTCCGCGTACATGCGGCCCACGTAGCGCGCGGCCAGGCTGGCGCTCCAGTCGGGCGCGAAGGCGTAGTCCAGCCAGACGTTGGCCAGGCGCCGCGGCGTGTTGGCCGGCACGTTGCCGTTGCGCGAGACCGGCACGCCGCCCACCGCCTGCGAGAAATCGTCGTACTGCGGATCGACGAAGGCGGCGTTGGCCTGCAGGGACAGGCTGGAGCTCAGCTGCAGGCCGCCGGCCAGCTCGATGCCGCGCGCCGACTGCGCGCCCACCGGCACGCTGACGCCGGGATTGTCCGGGTCGGAGGTGGCCATGTTCTTGCGCCTGATCTCGTACACGGCCAGGGTGGCCGATCCGCGGCCGTCCCAGAAATTGAACTTGGCGCCGGCCTCGGCCTGCCAGCCGGTGGTGAGCTTGTCGTTGTTCAGCACGTCGGCGAACGAGGCCGTGGCCAGCAGGCCCGAGGGAGGATCGGCCGCGGTCGCGTACTGCGCGTACAGCGAGGCCTCGGGGCTCAGCTCCCAGTTCACGCCCAGCCTGCCGGTCAGGGGCGAATAGCTGCGCTGCGCGCTGGCCGGCGAGGCGGCGGTGACGGCGCGGCGGTTGGTCAGGTCCAGGTCGATGAAGTCCTTGCGCAGCGCCGACACGATGGCCACGCCGGGCAGCACTTCGGTGCGGTTTTCCAGCGTCAGCGCCAGGGTGCGGATGCGGTTGTCGCGGTCGGCGACGTGGCCGCGCGTCATGCCGGGTATGTCGTAGAAGTCCCCGGCCGCGAAGTCGTAGGGATCGACCGCGTCCACCTGCGCGGGCAGGCTGGTGGGATAGCGCGTGACCTTGTTTTCGCTGAAATCGGCGCCGAACGACCAGTCGCTGGGCAGGCCGGCCAGCGTGGAGCGGTACAGGCCTTCGACACGGTTGCCCAGCAGGCTTTGCTCGTGGCGCTGCAACAGCGCGCCGGAGCGCAGCACCAGGCTGTTGCCGGCATTGAGGCGGTAATTCTCCAGGTTGCGGTAGTCGCGTTCGGCGCGGTAGTAGTACAGCGTGTTCTTCAGCGTCAGGTTGGCGCCGGCGCGCCATTCCGTCAGCGAGCGCGCCCACAGCACGGACTGCTCGTACAGGCCGTCGTTGACGTTGTAGTTCTTGAACCGGGTGCCGTCCAGGATGCGGCCGGTGCCGCGCACCACGCCGTCGGGGCCGGTCTTGAGCGGCGTGCCCCAGTAGGGGCGGTCCACCTGCTCGCGCTGGTATTCGAAGGCGAAGGTCTGGGTCACGTCGGCGCCCAGGTCCGACAGCAGCGACACCGCCACCTGGCTGGCGCGGCTGTGGTTGCCGTCGATCCAGCCGTGGCTGGAGCCGGTGTTGGCATCCAGGCGCAGGTAATGGCCGCGCCCGCCCGGCTCGCCGGCCAGCTGCTGGTTCAGGCCGACCGAAGCCTGGCGGCTGTCGAACGAACCGATCCGCAGCTGGCCTTCGTAGAAGGTATCGCGCTGCGGCAGCTTGGTGACGTAGTTGATGGCGCCGCCGACCGCGCCCGCGCCGAACAGAAAGGTGGACGGCCCGCCGATCGCCTCGACGCGGTCATAGATCCAGCTGTCCACCGGCCGGCCCGCGACGGCGTCGTACTGTACCGAGATGCCGTTGAACAGCTGCGCGACCTGGCCGCCGGAGAAGCCGCGGTAGCTCACCGCGCCGGGGTTGCCCGGCGGCGAGGCGTTGTCCACGCCCGCGATGCCGCGGGCGATTTCCTGGGTGTTCAGCGACCCGCGCGCCTCGATCTGGTCGCGCGTGATCACGGTGACGCTGGCCGGCGTCTCGCGCAGGGTCAGGCCCAGGCGGCTGCCGGTGCTGTCCTGCACGTCCAGGTCGATCGGGCCGTTGGGCGCGGGCGCCTCGTGGGCGGCGCCGACCACGGTGGTCGGGGCCAGCGTCTGCACGGCGGGTTCGGCGCCCTGGGCGCAGGCGTTGCCGCCGGCGAGCGCGCCGAGCAGCAGGGTATAGCGGGTGGTTTTCTTCATGTCTGGAACCGGTGGTCCGTCCCGCGCGCCCGGCTGCGCTGCCGAAAACGGGCAGGGCGGGTCGGATCGCGAGGGCCGGGATGACGGCGCGCCGCCGCCGGCGCAGGGCGCGCGGCGGAAACGTGGCGACGGGGAAACGAGCGGACGGGCGCGCGCGGTCCGCCTTCAGGCGGCGCGGCGGTGCGGGCTCAGTTCGCGGGCGGGGCGCGCGGCTGGGCCGCGCTCCAGGCATGAAGCGGGTGCGCCGCCAGGAAGAACAGCGGCGGGTAGGTGACGGCGCGCCCGACCGGAGCGGGCACCACCGGCACCGGCGCGGGCAGGATGCCCACGTCGGCATGGGGATTGCGGCAGAGCGGGCAGTGGTGGCTGTCGCCGTGCGTGTCGGTCGCGGTGCCGTCGCCGGCCGGCGGCACGTCCAGGGTCAGGGAGGCCGGGGCCTGGTCGCCGCCGACGCAGTAATCGACGCTGATGCTGCGATGCGCGCCGTGGGCGTCCGAGGGCAGGCCCAGCGCATGAGCCAGCGACGGCGCCAACGACGCCCACAGGATCGCGGCGAGTGCGATCCATGTTGCGGGGCGGGTCAGGAACGATGCGAAGCTCATGGCGCGAAATTATATCGGAGGGCGCCACGTTTCTTTCTATACGGACAAATGCCGTCGCACGTCGTCGCCGTCGATCGCCTCGCGCTCGCCGCTGGCCACCACTTCGCCGCGCGACAGCACGACGAACCGGTCCGCCAGCTCGCGGGCGAAATCGAAATACTGTTCGCACAGGAGGATGGCGATGTCGCCGCGCCGGCGCAGCATGTGGATGACGCCGGCGATGTCCTTGATGATCGAAGGCTGGATGCCCTCGGTGGGCTCGTCCAGGATGATGAGCCTGGGTTCGGCCACCAGGGCGCGCGCGATCGCCAGCTGTTGCTGCTGCCCGCCGGACAGGTCGCCGCCGCGGCGCGACAGCATGGTGGCCAGCACCGGAAACAGTTCGAACACCTCTTCCTTGATGCGGCGCGCGCGCGCCGCCGGCTTGGCCGCCATGCCCATCAGGATGTTCTCTTCGACCGTCAGGCGGGCGAAGACGTCGCGGCCCTGCGGCACGTAGGCGATGCCGCGCGCGGCGCGCTGGTGCGGGGCCAGGCGGGTGATGTCGGCGCCGTCGAACACGATGCTGCCGCGGGCCACCGGCAGCACGCCCATCACGCATTTGAGCAGCGTGGTCTTGCCCACCCCGTTGCGCCCGAGCAGCGTCAGGCATTCGCCCTGCCGCAGCGACAGCGAGACGCCGCGCAGCGTGTGGCTGCCGCCGTAGTATTGGTCGATCGCGTTCACGTCCAGCATTTCAGCGCCCCAGATAAACTTCGATCACGCGCGGATCGGCCTGCACCTTGCTCATCGGCCCTTCGGCCAGCACCGAGCCCTCGTGCAGCACCGTGACCTTGCCGCCGTCCGCGATCTGATTGACGAAATCCATGTCGTGCTCGACCACCATCAGCGAATGGCGCCCGCGCAGTTCGTTGAGCAGTTCGCCGGTGCGCTCGGTTTCGGCGTCGGTCATGCCGGCCACCGGCTCGTCCAGCAGCAGCAGCTTCGGCTCCTGCATCAGCAGCATGCCGATTTCCAGCCATTGCTTCTGGCCATGCGACAACAGCCCGGCCGGCCGCGCCGCCTCGGGCCGCAGCCGGATCAGGTCCAGCGTTTCGCCTATCCTGTCGGCCTGCTCGCCGCTGAGGCGGGCGAACAGCGTGGGCCGCACGCGCTTGTCGGTCTTCATGGCCAGTTCCAGGTTTTCGAAGACCGTGTGCTGTTCGAACACGGTGGGCCGCTGGAATTTCCGGCCTATGCCCGCGTGCGCGATCTGCGCTTCGTTCAGCGTGCTCAGGTCGATGCTCTGGCCGAAGTAGGCGCTGCCCGCGGTGGGACGGGTCTTGCCGGTGATGACGTCCATCATGGTGGTCTTGCCCGCGCCGTTGGGGCCGATGATGCAGCGCAGTTCGCCCACGCCGATGTCCAGCGTCAGGTCGTTGAGGGCCTTGAAGCCGTCGAAGCTGACCGTGATGCCTTCCAGGTACAGGATGGCGCCGTGGCTGGTGTCCAGGCCCTTGGGGCTGACCCGGCCGTAGCCGGCCTCGCCGCTGGGGCCGCCGTCCAGCGCGGCGGAGTCGATGCGGGGCGCGTTCATGCCTTTCTCCCTTGGATGCGCTGCGCGGCGCGGCGCGCCAGGCCGACCAGGCCGGTGGGCAGGAACAGCGTCACCAGCACGAAAATCAGGCCCAGCGCATACAGCCAGAATTCAGGCAGCACGCTGGTGAACCAGGTCTTCAGGCCGTTGACCGCGCCCGCGCCGACGATGGGGCCGATCAGCGTGCCGCGTCCGCCGGTGGCGACCCAGATCACCATCTCGATGGAAGTTTCCGTGGACATTTCGCTGGGATTGATGATGCCGACCTGCGGCACGTAGAGCGCGCCGGCGATGCCGCACAGCACGGCCGACAGGGTCCAGACGAACAGCTTGAAGCCCAGCGGGTCGTAGCCGAGAAAGCGCAGCCGGCTTTCGCCGTCGCGCACCGCCGTCAGCACGCGGCCCAGCTTGCTGCGGGTGACCAGGCGCGCCGCGATCAGCGCGCCGGCCAGCGCCGCCAGCGTGATCCAGTACAGCGCGGCGCGGGTGCCCGGAGCGGTGATGTCGAAGCCCAGGATGCGCTTGAAGTCGGTAAAGCCGTTGTTGCCGCCGAACCCCGTGTCGTTGCGAAAGAACAGCAGCATGGCGGCGAAGGTCAGGGCCTGCGTGATGATGGAGAAGTACACGCCCTTGATGCGCGAGCGGAAGGCGAAGTAGCCGAACACGAAGGCCAGCACGCCGGGCGCCAGCACCACCAGCAGCATGGCGTACCAGAAATGCTCGGTGAAGGACCAGTACCAGGGGTAGTCCTTCCAGTCCAGGAACACCATGAAGTCGGGCAGGTCGCTCTGGTAGACGCCGTCGCGGCCGATGGCGCGCATCAGGTACATGCCGTGCGCATAGCCGCCCAGCGCGAAGAACAGTCCGTGGCCCAGCGACAGGATGCCGGCGTAGCCCCACACCAGGTCCAGCGCCAGCGCGGCCATGGCGTAGCACATGAACTTGCCCAGCAGCGCCACGGCATAGGCCGATACGTGCAGCGGATGGCCGGGCGGGAACGCCAGGTTCAGCAGCGGCAGCAGCGCCAGCGCGGCGGCGGCCGCGGCCAGCGCCGCCCAGGCGCGGCGCGAGTACAGCGGGGCGCGGACGGGCAGGGTCGGATCGATCGGGAAACTCGATTTCATTCGACGCTCCGGCCGCGCGGGGCGAACAGGCCTTGCGGCCGCTTTTGGACGAACAGCACGATGAGCGCCAGGATAATGATCTTGGCCATGACGGCTCCTGCGTAAGGTTCCAGGAATTTATTGACCCCGCCCAGGCCCAGCGCGGCGACGACGGTGCCGGCCAGCTGGCCCACGCCGCCCAGCACCACCACCATGAACGAATCCACGATGTAGCCGCGGCCCAGGTCCGGTCCGACGTTGCCCAGCTGGGACAGGGCCACGCCGGCCAGCCCGGCGATGCCCGAGCCCAGGCCGAAGGCCAGCATGTCCACGCGGCCGGTGGGCACGCCGACGCAGTCGGCCATGCGCCGGTTCTGGGTGATGGCGCGCACGAACAGGCCCAGGCGGGTGTGGTTCAGCAGCGCCCACACCAGGAACACCACGAAGAAGGCGAAGCCGATGATGACCAGCCGGTTGTAGGTCAGCACCAGCCCGCCCAGTACCGTGAGGCCGCCGGACATCCAGGCGGGATTGCTCACTTCCACGTTCTGCGCGCCGAACAGGGTGCGCACGCCCTGCATCAGGATCAGGCTGATGCCCCAGGTGGCCAGCAGCGTTTCCAGCGGCCGGCCGTAAAGCCAGCGGATCACGGTGCGTTCCAGCGCCATGCCCACCAGCGCGGTCACGACGAAGGCCAGCGGCAGCGCCGCCAGCACGTACCAGTCCAGCCAGCCCGGCAGCCAGGCGCGGAACGCCGTCTGCACCACATAGGTCACGTAGGCGCCTATCATCAGCAGCTCGCCGTGCGCCATATTGATGACGCCCATCAGGCCGAAGGTGATGGCCAGGCCCAGCGCCGCCAGCAGCAGCACGCTGCCCAGGCTGACGCCGTAGTAGAGATTGCCGGCCCATTCGATCGTGGCCAGGCGGCGGTCGATCTGCTTGAGCGCGCGCGCGGCGGCCTGGCGCACGCCGGCGTCGGGTTCCGCGTAGGTCCCATCGCGCTCCAGGGTCAGGGCGGCCAGGGTGGGGCGGAACACCGCGTTGCCGGTTTCGCCCAGCACCTGCACCGCATGGCGCCGCTTTGCGGGATCGTCGCTTTTCAATTCCAGATTGGCCTGCGCGATCTCCAGCGCATCGCGTACGGCCGGGTCCCGCTCGGCGGCCAGCGCCTTCGCAAGCATGGGCAGGCGCGCGGGGTCGCCGGTCTGCTGAAGCCGGCGGGCCGCCGCCAGGCGCACGGCGGGCTGGTCGGCGTACAGGCGCGCGCCGGCCAGCGCGGCCTCGATGGCGCGGCGCAGGCGGTTGTTGACCATCACGGCTTCCGCGTCCGCGGGCAGCTCGGCGGCGGCGCCCGTCGCGGCGTCGGCGGCGCGCGGGCCGCCGTCGCCGATCAGCAGGCGGCCGTCGCCGCCCGCGTAGAGCCGGCCTTCGCCCAGCGCCTCCAGTACGGCCGCCGCGCCGGGGTCGGGCAGCTCGCCCAGCGCGGCGATCGCTTGCAGCCTGGCGTCCGTGTCGTCGCCGGACAGCGGCGCGAGCAGGGCCGGGTCCACGCCGGCCGCCGCCTGCAGCGGCAGGGACGCCAGCCACGCCAGAAGAAAACGACGCAAGTAGAGAGCGATGACAGCGATGCGCATGGCTGCGGTTCCGGTGTGCGTCATAGGCCTTGCTTGGCTTCATTGCCCGGGATGTACGGACTCCAGGGCTGGGCGCGGATCGGTCCCTTGCTCTTCCACACCACGTTGAACTGGCCGTCCGCCTTGATCTCGCCGATGTAGACCGGCTTGTGCAGGTGATGGTTGGTCTTGTCCATCTCGATGGTGTAGCCGTCGGGCGCGTCGAACTTCTGGCCGCCCATGGCCGCGATCACCTTGTCCACGTCCGTGGTCTTGGCCTGCTCGACCGCCTGCTTCCACATGTGGATGCCGATGTAGGTGGCCTCCATCGGATCGTTGGTCACGACCGTGTCGGCGTTGGGCAGCTTGTTCGCCTTGGCGTAGGCCTTCCATTTCTCGATGAAGGCCGCGTTGACCGGGTTGCGGATCGACTGGAAATAGTTCCACGCGGCCAGGTGGCCGACCAGCGGCCTGGTGTCCACGCCGCGCAGCTCTTCCTCGCCCACCGAAAAGGCCACCACCGGCACGTCGGTGGCCTTCAGGCCCGCGTTGCCCAGCTCCTTGTAGAAGGGCACGTTGGAATCGCCGTTGATGGTGGAGATCACGGCGGTCTTGCCGCCGGCGGCGAACTTCTTGATGTTGGCCACGATGGTCTGGTAGTCCGAGTGGCCGAACGGCGTGTAGATCTCGTCGATGTCGCTGTCCTTGACGCCCTTGGAATGCAGGAAGGCGCGCAGGATCTTGTTGGTGGTGCGCGGATACACGTAGTCGGTGCCCAGCAGCACGAAGCGCTTGGCCCCGCCGCCGTCTTCGCTCATCAGGTACTCCACGGCGGGAATGGCCTGCTGGTTGGGCGCGGCGCCGGTGTAGAACACGTTCTTCTCGAGTTCCTCGCCTTCGTACTGCACGGGATAGAAAAGCAGCCCGTTCAGTTCCTTGAACACCGGCAGCACGGACTTGCGCGACACCGAAGTCCAGCAGCCGAAGACCGCCGCCACCTTGTCCTGCGACAGCAGCTGGCGCGCTTTCTCGGCGAACAGCGGCCAGTTCGACGCGGGGTCCACCACCACGGGTTCGAGCTTCCTGCCCAGCACGCCGCCGTTGGCGTTGATCTCGGCGATGGCCATCAGGGCCACGTCCTTGAGTGAGGTTTCCGAGATCGCCATGGTGCCCGAGAGCGAATGCAGGATGCCCACCTTGATGGTGTCGTCGGCGGCGTACGACTGCGGCATCCATCCCGACAGGGCCAACAGGCTCACGGCGGTCAGTTGCTTAAGGGCTAGTCTGCGTTTCATGGTGACTCCTGAAAGGGAAGGCGCCGGCCTGGCCGGCTGGAACGGCGGCTTGCTCGATATGCATGCCCGCCATGACCTCAAAGCAAAGCCCATGCCAGGTCGGTGAGGGGCCGTGGCGCGCCATGAGGCGCACGGGCGGGCAGGGCGGTGGGCGTGGGTCGATGTGGTGCCGCACGCACAACAAGGGTGCGAAAACGGCCCGTTCCGGTGCGCGCGCGGCGGGCCGCCCGCGGCGCTTCCGGGCCGAACCGAGGATGGCACCGGGGAGCAGGCCGACATGGCATACCTATTGCTTGGGAATCCATACGTGAATACCAACGAGGATCCCAGCATGAATGCCGCAGCAACGCAGAAAGGCCCTATCCGCAATCAGGCAGTCCATGACGGGCCGCTCGCCTGGACGATCGCGCAGTGGCAGGCCGCCTACCGCGACGGCGGCGCCGTGCCCGAGACGCTGCTGGCGCCGTGGGCGACTTGCGGCAGCCCCGCGGACAATGCCTGGATCGCGCGCGTGGACGGCGCCATGCTGGCCCGCCAGCTCCACGCGCTGCGCGGCCTGCTGGAAGCTGCCGGCGGCGACCTCGCGCGTCTGCCGCTGTATGGCGTGCCGTTCGCGGTCAAGGACAATATCGACGCCGCCGGCTGGCCGACCACGGCCGCCTGCCCCGAGTTCGCCTATGTGCCGGACGAGGACGCCGGCGTGGTCGCCCGCCTGCGCGCGGCCGGCGCCATTCTGGTGGGCAAGACCAACCTGGACCAGTTCGCCACCGGGCTGGTGGGCACCCGCTCGCCCCACGGCGCCGTACCCAACGCCTTCGATCCGGCCTATGTGAGCGGCGGTTCCAGCTCGGGCTCGGCCTCGGTGGTGGCGCGCGGCCTGGTCGCGTTCGCGCTGGGCACGGACACCGCGGGCTCGGGCCGGGTGCCGGCGGGCTTTAACAACATCGTCGGCCTCAAACCCACCAAAGGCCGGCTCAGCACCGCCGGCGTGGTGCCGGCGTGCCGCACCCTGGACTGCGTGTCGGTGTTCGCCTTGACGGTGGACGATGCCGAACTCGTGGCCGACATCGCGGCCGGCTTCGACGAGCGCGATCCCTATTCGCGCGAGCAGCCGGCGCAGGCCGCGCCAGCCTGGCCCGAGCGGCCCAGGTTGGCCATTCCCGCGCAGCTGGAATTCTTCGGCGACGCGCAGGCGGCCGCCGCCTTCGAAGAGGCCGTGCGCCGGTTGAGGGACGGCGGGGCGGCGGTCGAGGCGATCGACTTCACGCCCTGCAGCGAACTGGCGGCGCTGCTCTATCAAGGGCCTTGGGTGGCCGAGCGTTTCGCCGCCGTGGAAGCGCTGTGGAATGCAACCCCGGACGCCATCCATCCGGTGGTGCGCGGCATCGTCGAGCAGGCCGCCGGCTACAGCGCGCTGGATGCGTTCAAGGCGGAGTACCGGCGCGCGGCGCTGGCGCGGCGCATCCACCGGTCGCTGGCGGGCTTCGACGCGCTGGTCGTGCCGACCTCGCCCGCGATCTACACCATCGCCGAGCTGGAGGCCGACCCGGTGACGCTCAATTCGCGCCTCGGCATCTATACCAACTTCGTCAACCTGGCCGACCTGTCGGCGCTGGCATTGCCGGCTGGGATGCGCGCCGACGGCCTGCCCGCCGGCATCACGCTGATCGGCCCGGCCTGGCACGACCGCGCGCTGGCGCGCTTCGGCCGCCAGTGGCAGGCGCGCCTGGGGCTGCCGCTGGGCGCCACCGGCGCGCCGCTGCCGGCGCCCGGCCCTGCCCGAGAGCCGGCCGCCGACGCGGTGCGCGTGTCCGTCGTGGGCGCGCATCTGCGCGGCATGCCGCTGAACCATCAGTTGACCTCGCGCGGCGCCGTGTTCGTCGAACGTACGCGCACGGCGGCCGATTACCGCCTGTACGCGCTGGCCAACACGTCGCCGCCCAAACCGGGCCTGGTGAAGCGCGACAGCGGCGCGCCCATCGAGGTGGAGCTCTGGGACGTGCCGCTGGCGGCCTTCGGCGCCTTCGTGGCGGAGATTCCCGCGCCGCTGGGCATCGGCACGCTGGAGCTGGAAGACGGCCGCCAGGTCAAGGGATTCATCTGCGAACCGCGCGGCCTGGAGGGCGCGCGCGACATCACCGCTTACGGCGGCTGGCGCGCCTACCTGGCCAGCCTCGACGCCAGCCCCGCCCCGCTTCGCTAACACCCGACAGACTTCTGGGAGCCGCAACGTGTTCGATACCGTTCTGATCGCCAACCGAGGCGAAATCGCCGTCCGCGCCATCCGCAGCCTCAAGCGGCTGGGCATCCGCAGCGTGGCCGTGTACTCCGATCCGGACCGCAACGCCGCGCACGTGCGCGAGGCCGACGTGGCCGTGGCGCTGGGCGGCGAGAAGGCCGCCGACAGCTACCTGCGCATGGACCTGCTGCTGGCGGCCGCGCGCGAGCATGGCGCGCAGGCGATTTATCCGGGCTACGGATTCCTGTCCGAGAGCGCCGAGTTCGCGCAGGCGTGCGAGGACGCCGGCATCGCGTTCGTCGGCCCCACGCCCACGCAGATTCGCGAGTTCGGCCTGAAGCACCGCGCCCGCGAACTGGCGGCCGCGGCAGGGGTGCCGATGACGCCGGGCACGGGCCTGCTGGGCAGCCTGGGCGAAGCGCTGTCGCAGGCCGAGCGCATCGGCTACCCGGTCATGCTCAAGAGCACCGCGGGCGGCGGCGGCATCGGACTGTCGCGTTGCGCCAACGAGGCCGAACTGACCGCGGCCTTCGATGGCGTGCAGCGCATGGGCGAGCATTTCTTCAAGGATGGCGGCGCGTTCATCGAACGCTACGTGGATAACGCCCGCCACATCGAGGTGCAGATCTTCGGCGACGGCAGCGGCCGGGTGCTGGCGCTGGGAGAGCGCGACTGCTCGGTGCAGCGCCGCAACCAGAAGGTCATCGAGGAAACCCCGGCGCCGCGGCTGCCGCAGGCCACCCGGGCCGCGCTGCACGCGGCCGCGCTGCGGCTGGGCGAGTCGGTCTGCTACCGCTCGGCGGGCACGGTGGAGTTCATCTACGATCCGGCGCGCGACAGCTTCTATTTCCTGGAGGTGAACACGCGGCTGCAGGTCGAGCATCCCGTGACCGAAGAGGTGACCGGCCTGGATCTGATCGAATGCATGCTGCGCGTGGCCGCCGGCGAGGCGCTGGACTTCGACGCCATGTCGCGCGCGCCCCGCGGCGCGGCGATCGAGGTGCGCCTGTACGCCGAGGATCCGCTGCGCCAGTTCCAGCCCGCGCCCGGCGTGTTGACCGAGGTGTCGTTTCCGCCCGGGGTGCGGGTCGATGGCTGGGTCTCGACCGGCACGGAGGTGCCGGCGTTCTACGACCCCATGCTGGCCAAGCTGATCGTCCATGCGCCGACGCGCGAGCAGGCGCTGGACCGGCTGGCCGAGGCGCTGGCGCGGACCCGGCTGCATGGCATCGCCACCAACCTCGACTACCTGCGGCAGATCGTGGACGACGCGCGCTTTCGCGCCGGCGAGCTTTCCACGCGCTTTCTGGACGGCTTCGTCTACCGGCCGGCCGCGATCGAGGTGCTGGAGGCGGGCACCTACACCAGCGTGCAGGACTATCCGGGGCGCGAGGGGTATTGGAACATCGGCGTGCCGCCGTCGGGGCCGATGGACGACTATGCGTTCCGCATGGCCAATCGCATCGTCGGCAACGCGCCCGACGCGGCCGGGCTGGAAACCACGCTGGTCGGTCCGACCCTGCGATTCCATGGCGACGCCATCGTGGCGCTGACGGGCGCGGCGTGCGCCGCCACGCTGGACGGCGAGCCGCTGCCCATGTGGCGGCCGGTGGCGGTGCGCAGCGGCCAGGTGCTGTCCATCGGCCGGGCGCTGTCGGGCTGCCGCGGCTACCTGGCCGTGCGCAACGGCCTGGACGTGCCGGTCTATCTGGGCAGCCGTTCGACGTTCGCATTGGGCCAGTTCGGCGGCCACGCCGGGCGCACGCTGCGCGTGGGCGACGTGCTGCCCCTGGTGCGCCCGGAACTGGCGGACGCCGCGCCGGCCCTGTCCGCGCCGCAGGCCGCGCCGGCCGAACTGATCCCGGCCTATGGCGACACCTGGGAAATCGGCGTGCTCTACGGTCCCCACGGCGCGCCCGATTTCTTCCGGCCCGAGGCCATCGAAGCCTTCTTCGCCGCCGATTGGGAAGTGCACTACAACTCCAACCGGCTGGGCGTGCGCCTGATCGGTCCCAAGCCGGCCTGGGCGCGCGAGAACGGCGGCGAAGCCGGCCTGCATCCGTCGAACATCCACGATTGCGAATACGCCATCGGCAGCATCAATTTCACCGGCGACAGCCCGGTCATTCTGACGCGCGACGGCCCCAGCCTGGGCGGCTTCGTCTGCCCCGCCACCATCGCCCGCGCCGAACTCTGGAAGGTCGGCCAGGTCAAGCCGGGCGACCGCATCCGCTTCGTGCGCATGGACTACGCCCGGGCCGTGGCGCTGGAGGCGGCGCAGGACCGGCGCGTGGCCGAACTGGCGGCCGCACCCGAGGCCGCGGCGCGCGCGCCGGCGGCGGCGTCCGAGGCCATCGTGGCGGCGCTGCCGGCCCGGGGTTCGCGTCCATCGGTGACCTACCGCCAGGCCGGCGACGGCTACCTGCTGCTGGAATACGGCGACAACGTGCTGGACCTGGCGCTGCGCATGCGCGTGCACCTGCTGATGCAGGCGCTCGACGCCGATCCCGTCGCCGGCGTGCGGGAACTGTCGCCGGGCGTGCGCTCGCTGCAGATCCGCTACGACAGCCACACGATCGCGCAGGACGCGCTGATCGCGCGCCTGCTGGAGATCGAAGCCGGCCTGGCCGACGTGGCCACGCTCAAGGTGCCCACCCGCGTCGTCCATCTGCCGATGGCGTTCGAGGACTCGGCCACGCTGGGCGCCGTGCGGCGTTACCAGGAAACCGTGCGCGCCGAGGCGCCGTGGCTGCCCAACAACGTGGATTTCATCCAGCGCATCAACGGCCTGGAAAGCCGCCAGCAGGTCCGCGACATCGTGTTCGGCGCCAGCTACCTGGTCATGGGCCTGGGCGACGTGTACCTGGGCGCGCCCTGCGCGGTGCCGATCGATCCGCGCCACCGCCTGCTGACGTCGAAGTACAACCCCGCCCGCACCTTTACCGCCGAAGGCACCGTGGGCATCGGCGGCGTGTACATGTGCATCTACGGCATGGATTCGCCCGGCGGCTATCAGCTGGTCGGCCGCACCCTGCCCATCTGGAACAAGTTCCTGAAGAACCCGGTGTTCCAGGACGGCAAGCCGTGGCTGTTGCGCTTTTTCGATCAGGTGCGCTTCTATCCGGTGACCGAGGCCGAACTGGACGCGCTGCGCGCCGATTTCCGGGAAGGCCGGGCCGCCGTCCGCATCGAAGAGGAAGTGTTCGACTTCGCCGCGCACCAGCGCTTTCTGGCGCAGCAGGCCGACAGCATCGCCGCGTTCCAGGCGCGCCAGAAACGCGCGTTCGACGCCGAGGTGGCCTTGTGGAAGGCCGGCGAGGCCGAGGCGGCGCAACACGCCGCCGAGACCGAGCCAGACCTCGAACCGCAGGCGGCGCTGTCCGAAGGCGAGCGCCTGGTCAGCGCCGATATGTGCGGCAACGTCTGGAAGATCCCGGTTCAGGTGGGCCAGAGCGTGTCGGCCGGCGACACGCTGGTGGTGGTCGAGGCCATGAAGATGGAGCTGTCCGTCGTCGCGCCCGCCGCCGGCACCGTCGCCGCCATCCGCTGCGCGCCCGGCAAACCGGTCAATGCCGGCGATCCGCTCATCGTCCTGGCCGAAGACGTTTCCTGCCCGGTGAACTGACCATGCGCGGGGAACTCATGACGCCCGGCTCGGCGCTGCGGCAGGCGCCGGCCCTGGCCCGATCGCTGGCCGAGCAGGTCTATCAAAGGCTCAAGGCCGACCTGTTCGACTTCCGTCTGCTGCCGGGCGAACGCTTTACCGAGGCGGATCTGGCGGCGCGCATGGGCGTGAGCCGCACGCCGGTGCGCCTGAGCCTGGCGCGCCTGGAACGCGAGGGCTACGTGCTGCCGCGTCCGCGCAGCGGCTGGCAGGTGCGGCCCTTCGACTTCGAGCGGTTCGAAGCGCTGTACGACGTGCGCGTGGTGCTGGAGCAGGCGGCGGTGCAACGGCTGTGCGCGCGCGAGCGCGTGGACGAGGCCGGCATGCTGGACGCGCTGCGGGAGGTATGGCTGGCGCCGCCGCGCCAGCGCATCGCCGACGGCCGGCAGGTGGCCCAGCTGGACGAGGCTTTCCATTGCGCGCTGGTGGCCGCCGCCGGCAACCCCGAGATGACGCAGATCCACCGCGAAGTGACGGAAAAGATACGCATCGTCCGGCGCCTGGACTTCACCCAGGACCGCCGGGTGGACGCCACCTACGACGAGCATGCGGCCATCCTGCGCGCGGTGCTGGCGCGGCGCGCCGACGAGGCGGCGCAAATGCTGCGCGAGCATATCGGCGCGAGCAAGGCCGAAGTACGCAAGATCACGCTGCACATGCTGCAACAGGCGTGCGGCGGCCGCGCAGCGGGCTAGCCCTGCAGCTGGCGGTAGACCTCCTGCGACACGCGCTGCAGTTCCTCGCGGCTGACCGCGCCGGACAGCGCGTAGCCGAACTGGCCCTCGACCCAGTAGAACACCCGCACGGCGCCTTCCTGCGTGAACTGGAAGGCGGTTTTTTCTCCGGTCGCCTCGCGCGTGACGTACAGCGTCAGGCGCTGCCCGTCGGGGGAGCCGTACATGAAGAGCGCGACCGGCCCGGCGCCGCCGGGCAGCAGGCGTCCGCCCATCAGCTCGTAGCCGGCCTGCGACAGCGAGGGCGCGCGCACCGGCGCGCCCATGCGCTTGGTCAGCCACTTGACCAGGCCCGCTTCGTTGTCCACGCCAACTTCCACCGGGCGGCCCATGTCGGACGCGTAGACCGCGTGGGCGATGGCGGCGCGCTGCGCATAGCCGCCGGCGGCGCGTTCGGGCGCGGCGGCGGCCAGCACCGTCTGCAGGTGGCGGGCGTCCATCGCGCCGCGCGCCATCCAGGCCGCGCTGGCGCTGATCGCGGCCACCGCCACGCCGGCGGCCAGCGCGCGCCAGGGCCAGTGGCGCGCCGGCGGCGCCAGCGGCAGGCGCAGCGGCAGCGGCTCGTCGAGCACCGGGTCCAGCAGCGCGTGCAGCGCGCGGCGCTGCGCCTTCCAGTCGTCCACCCGCGCCTGGTCGTGCGGATGCGCGCCCAGGAAGGCCTCGACCTCCGCATGGCGCGCCGGCGGCAGCTGGCCGTCGGCATAGGCATGCAGATCGGCCTCGGTGATGGGGGCGCCCGGGCCGGGCACCGGGTGCAGGCGTTTGTCGTTCATGTTATTTCACGCGGTGGAGCCGGTTGGAGGTATCGCGGCCCTGCATCAGCGCGCTCAGCTTTTCGCGGGCGCGCGACAGGCGCGACATGACCGTGCCCAAGGGCACATCCAGTATCTGTGCGGTTTCCTGATAGGAAAGATCCTCCACGCATACCAGCAGCAGGACTTCGCGCTGCTCGGCGGGCAGGGCCTGGAGGCAGCGCTCGAGGTCGCGTACTTCCAGGCGGTCGGTCTGGGTGGCGCGCACCGGCGCGTCGGGCAGGTCGCCGGCGGCGGTCTGGTCCACGCGCCGGCTGTTGGCGCGCACCCCGTCGATGAAATGGTTGTGCATGATGCCGAACATCCAGGCGCGCAGCTCTCCGCGCCGCTGCCAGCGCGAATAGCGGCTCCATGCGCGCTCGAGCGTGTCCTGGACCAGGTCGTCGGCCCGCTGCGGGTCGCCCGTCAGCCCGCGGGCGTAGCGCCGCAGGCTGGGGATGCAGGCCAGGATCAGGGCTTCGTCGTCGGGGCGCATGGAGCGGCGGCGCGGGATCAGGGCTTGGCCACGTGCCAGACTTCCTTGAAGTTGTCGCCGGTCTTGTCGCCGGCCTTCGCATCCTTGGCGTAGGTGTACAGCGGCTTGCCCTTGCTGGCCCATTGCTTGCTGCCGTCGTCACGGGTGATGACGGTCAGGTCGCCGCTGGGCTTGGCGTCGGCGGCGGCCATGACGGGCGGCCAGATCTTGGCGCACTGGTCATTGCAGGCGCTCTTGCCGCCCGAGTCCTTGTCGAAGGTGTAAAGCGTCATGCCGGCGCTGTTGACCAGCATGCCGTTCTGGGTCTTGACGGCCTGGGCCTGGGCGCCGGCCGAGAACAGGGCGGCGGAAGCCAGGGCCAGGATTGCGACGTAGTGTTTGCGCATGGTGTGCCTCGCGGATAGAAAAAGTGGGGACTGCCGGACACAGACGCTGCCGGCCCCCGGCTTATTCCCGCTACACGAAAAAATATCAGCCGGCCTTCCGGGGGAAGTAGCGCATTTCGGTTTCCAGCGGATGCTCCTCGACGGGGGTGAAGCCCAGCGATTCGTAGAGACGCCGGGCGGGATTGCCATGCAGCACGCCCAGGTCGACCGTCGCCGCCCGGGAGTCGGCCTCTTGCAGCAGGCCGGCCAGCAGGCGCCGGCCCAGGCCTCGCCCCTGGAACTCGGGAGCGATCTGGATCTGCACCACGCGCCAGGCCGCGCCGTTGCGCGTAGCCTTGAACAGCCCCGCCTTGCGGCCGTCGGCCCAGACGATCCGGGCGTCCTCGAAGCGGTGGCGGATACGGACCAGGTGGTAGGCGTCGTCGCTGGGCGCGCCGGCGCGCCGCAGGTGCTCGGTCATGGTGGACTTGCGCAGGGCCAGCAGAAAGGGCAGGTCGGCTTCGGTGGCGGGCGCCAGCGTCAGGGCAGGGGAGGCGGTCATGGGCGGGCGGCAGGTGGCAGGGGCGCGGGCGCCATCGGCCCGCAGATCCAGTTTATAGAACCGCCGGGGCGGTGGTGCCAAGCGCAGGCGGCGGCGTTCCTGCCAGGCGAGCAGGGTGGAATGCGGCCACAGTTCCGGCCGCGCCACGTAGCCGTGTTTGACCGGATTGGCATGGACGTAGCCGATGCAGGCGGTCAGATCCGACTCGTCGCGCACCGCGTGTTCCCAGTAGCGACGCTGCCATATGCCGCGCTCGCCGCGCGCCGATGCGGGCGTGCGCGCCGCGCCCGGCAGCGCGCGCGAAAAGCGGGTCTTGATCCGGCGCCAACGGTTCGGATAGTCGCTGTCGCCCTGCGGCAGCCGCCAGACCATGTGCAGATGGTCCGGCATGATGACCGCGGCAAGAATCGCGAATGGCGCCAGCCGCTGTTCCGCGCGGATGCAGGCTTTGAGCAGTTCGGCGCGCTGCACCCGCAGCCAGGTTCCGCGCCGCCGCGCGGCCACGGTGAAAAAGTAGGTGCCGCCTGGAACGTAATGGCGTCTGTAGTCGGTCATCCCGGCTCCTCCATAAGCCGGTCAAGCATAGGCCGGCGCGGCCGTGGCGGAGGGCGGGAGTGTCATATCGGTCCGTCGCGGGTGGCCGTGAGGGCGGCGCGTGATGGGTGTCGCGCGTTCGATGATTGGTTTCTTGTGGAAGTCGTCTCGCGCTATACCCATCCTACGGTTCCCGGCCTCCGTCAATCCCGTAGGATGGGTATAGCGCGAGATTCACCAGGCAAGAACACGAATGCCCAGCGCGCGGCACCCATCAGACCCCGCCAGAACCCTCAAACAACCCCAACGCATCGGCATCGAAATGCCGCAGGTTCGGAAACACCAGTTTCAAGTCCTCCGGGCTGGCCCCGAACCATTTCCCCAGCGAGGCGCCGAGCTGGTCCACCGCCAGGGTAGGCAGCAGCCGGCCGTTGTCGACGAAGCCCGGGCCGTCGCGCGCGATCTCGGGGTGCTGGCCGTAGTAGCGGCCGCCCTTGACCGCGCCGCCGAGCACGAAATGGTGCGAGCCCCAGCCGTGGTCGGAGCCGTTGCCATTGGAGCCCAGGGTGCGGCCGAATTCGGATGCGGTGAAGGTGGTGACCTGGTCGGCCACGCCGGTGGCCGCCAGCGCCTGCTGGAACGCGGCCAGGGCCTGGCCCAGTTCGCGCAGCAGCGCCGGGTGGGTGTCGTTCAGGCCGGCGTGGTTGTCATAGCCGTTCTGGGACACGAAGAACACCTGGCGCCGCGCGCCCAGCGCCTGGCGCGCGCCGATGATGCGGGCGACGATCTTCAGCTGCTGGGCCAGGGGCGAGGAAAAATCCCCGGGCACCGCGACGCCGGCGAGCGCGGCGCGCAGGCGGGCGTCGGCGTCGATGGACTGGGCCGCGATGCGCGACAGTTCGCGTTCCATCAGATGTTCGCGCGGCTGGGTGATGAGCTGGCGCAGCAGCGCGGTGCAATCGCTGGAGCCGTACATGTCGCGGCCGAGCAGGTCGATGGGGGTCGAGCCGTGGATGCCGACGCGATATCCCGCGACCTGGCGGCCGGCCAGCAGCACGGTGCTGCCGCCGGCGGTGATGCCGGTGAACGTGCGCTGCGCGTTGGCGTCGGCGAACAGGTCGGTGAGCCGTCCGGCCCAGCCCGAGGACGCGCCTTCGGGGGCCAGCGCCTGCCAGTACGACTGCTGGTCGTTGTGGGAGAACAGCTTGGGCGGCAGCGGCACGCGCGCGCCGATGTATTCGGCCTTGGTGGTCGGCACGACCAGGGGGCCGATGTTCAGCAGCACGGCCATGTCGCCGCTTTCGTACAGCGGCTTGAGCGGCGCCAGCGACGGCGCCAGCGCGAATTGCGCGCCGCCGGGCGCGGCCTGCCTGCCGCGCAGCGCGGTCGCCTGCAAGGCGTCTCGCGGCAGCGCGATGTCGGTGCGCGCCTGGGCGTAGGCCCGGTATGCGGGCGCGTCGAACGGCACCAGCGAGTTGTACGGGTCGTTGCCGCCATACAGGAAGACGCAGACCAGCGCCTTGTAGTCATTGGGGGCGGACTGCGCGGCCGCCGCGCCCAGCGCCGCCAGGTTCAGCGCCAGCGGGGCGGCGGCATGGGAGGCGCCCAGCGCGCAGGCGCGGAGCAGGAATTCACGGCGGCTGGCGTTTTTCATCTGCGGGCTTTCATTTCTGTACCAGGTATTCCGGGGAGGCCGCCACCAGCGTGATCGCGGCCCGCACCCGGTCGCGCGGGCGCTCGGGCGGGATGCTGGAGACGGCCTGGGCGATCGCCGCGGCGGTCCGGTCGGAGAAGGCGTCGCCCGCCAGCAGCAGCGCCACCCGCGCCACCAGCGCGGCGGGGTCGGGCGCCAGCGCGATCTCGGCGGCGTAGGAGGTCTGCAGGTCTTCCCAGCCGCGGTCCACGTAGATGGCCAGGAAGTTCAGGTAGCCGGCGACGCTGGTTTCGTCGGTGATCTGCAGCTCCGGCGCCACCAGGTGGCGGCGCGCCAGTTCGGTGACCGGCGGCACGTAGCGCGGGCGGAAGAAGTTGAACACGCTGGCCGAGCGCATCGGGCTTTGCGCCAGCCGTATGGTGTTGTCGGTGGTGTCGGGCATGGCCCATACGCCGTTGATGGAGTCCGCGCCGAAGGCCCGCGCCCAGCCGGAAAAGCGCAGAATGGGTTCGCGCACCTTGCCCCAGTCGGGCGCGTTCAGGTCGGGGTTGCGCGCCTCCGGGTCCAGCAGGATGGCGCGCACCACGGCCTTGAGATTGCCGCGCGCGCCCGTGCCGTCGTCGTCGAAGGCGGCGGATACGCGCCTGACGTAGGCGCGGCTGGGATTGCTGGTGACCAGGCGCTGGATCAGCTGGGTGCCGATGAACGGCCCCACGTTGGGATGGGCGCTGATGACGTCGATGGCGCGCTTGAGCGACAGGTGGCCGTCGGTGCCCGGCGGGATGACGGCGCCCAGAAAGCGTTTTTCGGCCAGCGAGTGCAGCGCGTTGTTCAGCGCCATCGGCCGGCGGTGGAATTCCACGTCGGTCTCCGGACCGTTGATGTCCCAGCCGGTGAATACCTTGGCCAGCCCCTGCACGTCGGCGTTGGTATAGGTTTCCACCGGCTTGCCGTCGACCATCTTGAGCGAGCCGTCCGGCTCCAGCTCCAGCAGGCCGATGCTGAAGAGCTGCATGATTTCGCGGGCGTAGTTCTCGTCGGGATGGCGGCCGGTCTTGGGATCTTCCTTGCGGTTGCCGCGGTAGGTCAGCATGCAGCCCATGGACAGGTTCTGGCTGACCGCGGCCAGCAGGTCGCGGTAATTGCCCAGCGCGTGCTCGGCCAGCAGGTCCATGAAGCCGGCCGCGCCGAACAAGGGCCAGGACGCGGTGATGGACGACACGCCCACCACGAAGATCTCGGACAGCGAAAACGCCACCCGCGTGCGCACCTGGTCGGGGGCGCTGATGAACTTGCGCCAGAGCGTGGATTCGAGGGGGGCGTTGATGCCGTTGCCCTTGAATTCCTCGGTGTTCTTGCCCTGTTGCAGCAGCCAGTCGAAATGCGTCTGCGACGGCGGCATGGCCAGCTGCCTGTCGAGCCAGGCGGCGTAGCCGTCGCGCACCACGGCTTCTATGTCGGCCGGCGTGGGGCCGAACGTCGCCTGCGCCAGGAAGCGCGAGGCCTGGCCCGGCGTGGGGCGGGGTAGCGTAGGGGCAGCGGACTGCGGCGCAGCCGCTGACGGCGTAGCGGACATGCGCAGGCACCTCGTCGAATGCGAAAACCTACGGTACTGAAGCCCCGGGCGGGCTTCAATACCGTCATTCGGATGAGGGACTACGACTAAAGCGGGAGGCTCAGACCGAGCGCGTGATGCCGCCGTCGATGCGGATGTTCTGGCCGGTGATGTAGGACGAGGCGTCCGACGCCAGGAAGGCGATCAGGTCGGCGACTTCTTCGGCCGTGCCGTAGCGGCCCATCGGGATGCGCACGCGCCGGTCTTCCTTTTCCGGCAGGCTGTCGATGAAGCCCGGCAGCACGTTGTTCATGCGCACATTGTGTCCGGCGTATTCGTCGGCGAACACTTTGGTGAAGGCGGCCAGCCCGGCGCGGAACACGCCGGAGGTGGGGAACAAGGCCTCGGGCTCGAAGGTGGCGTAGGTGGAGATATTGACGATGGCGCCGGACTTCTGCTGCTTCATGATGGGCGCGACCAGGCGCGTGATGCGCACCACGTTCAGCAGGTAGAACTCCATGCCCAGGCGCCAGTCCTCATCGCTGATTTCGAGCAGCGGGCCCTTGGGGCCGTGGCCGGCGCTGTTGACCACCGCATCCACGCGGCCCCACTTCTGCACGACGGTGTCCACCAGCCGCGCCAGATCCTCGGGCGAACGGTTCGAGCCCGTGACGCCCAGGCCGCCCAGTTCCCGGGCCAGGGCCTCGCCCTTGCCGGAGGACGACAGTATGGCCACGCGAAAGCCGTCGGCCGCCAGCTTGCGCGCCGCCGCCGCGCCCATGCCGCTGCCGCCCGCGGTAACGATCGCCACTTTATCCGTGCTCATGTTCGCTCCTGTGTCGAATATTCGGAGCGGACATTGTAGGGGCGGCTCAGGGCGCGGCGCCGACCCGCCAGACCGCGTTGCCGACGTCGTCGGCCACCAGCAGGCCGCCGCGGCGGTCGACGGCCACGCCGACCGGCCGGCCCTGCGCCTGGCCGCTTTCATTCAGGAAACCGGTCAGCACGTCTTGCGGCGGCCCGCCGGGCCGGCCGCCGGAGAACGGCACGAAGATGACCTTGTAGCCGCTGGGCGGATTGCGGTTCCAGGAGCCGTGCTGGCCCACGAACATGCCCTCGCCGTAGGGCAGCCTGGCGCCGCCGGACCAGGCCAGGCCCAGCGAGGCGGTGTGCGGTCCCAGCGCGTAGTCGGGTACGATGGCGCGCGCCACCAGGTCGGGCCGCTGCGGCGCGACGCGGGTGTCGACGTGCTGGCCGAAGTAGCTGTAGGGCCAGCCGTAGAAGCCGCCGTCGCGCACCGAGGTCATGTAGTCGGGCACCAGGTCGCTGCCGAGTTCGTCGCGTTCGTTGACCGCGGTCCACAGTGTCTTGCCGTCGGGCCCCCAGGCCATGCCCACCGGATTGCGCAGCCCGGTGGCGTACAGGCGCTTGGCGCCGCTGGCCACGTCGATCTCCCAGATGGCCGCGCGGCCGGTTTCGGCGTCCATGCCGTTCTCGGCCACGTTGCTGTTGGAGCCGACCGAGACGTACAGCCGGGCGCCGTCGGGACTGGCCAGCAGGTTCTTGGTCCAGTGGTGGTTGATGCCGGCGGGCAGGTCGGTGACTTTTTCGCCCGGCGCGTCGATGCGGGTCTGCCCGGACTCGTACGGAAAGCGCAGCACCGCGTCCGCGTTGGCCACGTACAGGTGCCGGCCGATGAGCGCCATGCCGAACGGCGAGTTCAGGCCTGCGAGCAGCACGCCGCGGGTTTCGGCCACGCCGTCGCCGTCGGCGTCGCGCAGCAACGTGATGCGGTTGGCGCTGGGCGTGCGGGCCCCGGCCCGCTTCATTACCAGGCCGGCGATCCAGCCCTTCAGCCCGCCCGAGGCCGATTCCGGCTTGGGCGGCGCGTTGGTCTCGGCCACCAGCACGTCGCCGTTGGGCAGCACGTACAGCCAGCGCGGATGGTCCAGGCCGGCGGCGAAGCCGGTCACGGCCAGGCCGTCCGCGGCCCGCGGATGCGCGCCGGCGGGCCAGCCTACGGCCTTGGCGGTCTTGACGGTGGGGATCAGGGTGGGATTGGGGGCGGGCAGCTGCGGCGCCGGCCCCATGCCCGCCTCGACGGGCAGCGTGGCCATTTCGCCGCAGGCGCTGAGCGTGGCCAGCGCCAGGCCGGCCGCCGCCGCGGTACGTAGGATCTGCATGATGCGACTCCCGGACGATGTCCCATCATACTCGGGCGCTGGCGCGCCCTTCGGCCTTCAATCGTCGAAGCGGCTGCGGGTCACGGCGCCGGTCTGCGGATCGACGTGGAGCTTGACGCGCTGGCCCTGCGGGTCGTCGGCCTTGACCTCGTAGCCGTGCTTGCGGGAACGCTCGATCTCGGAGATGTTGCGGTAGCCGGCCGCCTCCATCTTGTCGTAGACCTGCCGGATCGTCAGCATCGGGGCCGCGGGCGCGGTGGCCGCGGGGGCCGGCGCCTGCTGCGGCGCGGCCTGGGCATGGACGGCGGCGCCCGCCGCCAGGACCGAGCCGCCGATCGCCAGGGCTGCCAGGGTTTTCTGAATGCGCGTCATCATGGAATTCTCCTAAGGTTTGGACTGGATGGATGGGGCCGTCCTCACGGCCTGCCGGCATTATTCGGGTTGGCGCATGAACCAGGTCTGAAGACGCCGTTCATGCCCGGTTCATCCGCGCCGCGGTATAAAAGACGCCTGATCCATCCCCTTTTGAATCCCCCATTTCCACAGAGAGGCCCGGCGTTGCGCGACCCTAGAACCGGATTCAGGCCCGCAGGCATGCTGCCGGCCTGCGCGCTCGCGCTCGCGCTGATCGCGGGGCCGGTGGCCGGCCTGGCCGACGAGAGCGACCACGAGCGCGCGCGCCAGGCGCTGCAGGCCGGCAAGGTGCTGCCGCTGGGCGCGGTGCTGGACATCGTGGAGCGCGATTTCCCGGGGCAGGTGGTCAAGGTCGAGTTCGAAGAGGACGACGACGAATTCATCTACGAGATCCGGGTGCTGCAAAGCGGCGGCGGCATCCTCAAACTGAAGCTCGACGCGCGCGACGGCACGCTGCTGGGGATCAAGGGCCGCGACATCAAGTTCAAAGGCGAACCCTGATGCGGATACTGGTGGTCGAAGACGAACCCACGCTGGCCGGCCAGCTCGCCGAGGCGCTGCGCGCCGCCGGCCATACCGTGGATGCCGCCGCCGACGGCGAATCGGCGCGCTACCTGGGCGACGTGGAGGCGTTCGACGCGGTGGTGCTGGACCTGGGCCTGCCCGTGGTGGACGGCCTGACCGTGCTGAAGGCCTGGCGCGCCGGCGGTCGCAACATGCCGGTGCTGATCCTGACCGCGCGCGACAACTGGCATGAAAAAGTGGCCGGCATAGACGCCGGCGCCGACGATTACCTGACCAAGCCGTTCCACATGGAAGAGCTGCTGGCGCGGGTGCGCGCGCTGCTGCGCCGCAGCACCGCGCACGCCAGCGCGCAATGGCGTTGCGGCCCGCTGCTGCTGGACACGCGCCAGGCGCGGGTCAGCGTGGACGGCCGTCCGCTGACGCTGACCAGCCACGAATTCAAGGTGCTGTCGGTGCTGATGCAGCGCGCCGGCGAAGTGGTCTCGCGCAGCGAACTGACCGAGCACGTCTACGCGCAGGACCTCGACCGCGATTCCAACACCATCGAGGTCTTCGTCGGCCGGCTGCGCAAGAAGCTGCCGCCCGACACCATCGAAACCGTGCGCGGGCTGGGCTACCGCCTGGCGGCCCCGCAATGACGCGGCCCGCGGCGCGCTCGCTGCGGCTGCGGCTGCTGGCCGGCACGCTGGCCTGGATACTGGCCTCGGTGGCGCTGGCGGGCTGGGGCCTGGCCAGCCTGTTCCGCCAGCACATCACCCAGCAACTGCGGGCCGAACTGACGCTGCACCTGAACCAGCTGACGGCCGCCCTCAACGTCGGCGCGGACGGCCGGCCGGCGGTGGCCCCGCCGCTGAGCGACCCGCGCCTGGAGCAGCCGCTGTCGGGCCTGTACTGGCAGATCGACCGGCTGGCCGCGAACGGGCAGCCGGCCGCCGCCGGCGTGGCGCGTTCGCGTTCGTTGTGGGACCAGACCCTGCAGGCGCCGCCCGAGGCGCCGGGCGAGGGCGACCGCGCCTACGACGTGGCCGGCCCCGGCGGGCGCGAGCTGGCCGCGCTGGGGCGCGTGGTCACGCCGGCCGAGGACGGCGCGGCGCCGCTGCGGCTGCTGGTGGCGGCGGACCGCGCCGCGCTGGCCGAACCCATCGAACGCTTCAACCACATGCTGGCGATCGCGCTGGGCGCGCTGGCCGCCGGGCTGACCGTGGCCGCGGTGGTGCAGGTGCTGGTCGGCCTGCGGCCGCTGGCGCGGCTGCGGCGCGAGCTGGCGGCGCAGGACGCGGGCGACAGCCGCCGCATCGAGGGAAGTTTTCCCAGCGAGATCCAGCCGCTGGTCGACGATTTCAACCAGGTGCTGGCGATGAACGCCGAGATTGTGCAGCGCGCGCGCACCCAGGCCGGCAACCTGGCGCACGCGGTCAAGACGCCGCTGGCCATCCTGGCCAACGCCGCCGCGCGCGAGCAAGGGCCGCTGGCGGCGCTGGTGCGCGAGCAGGTCGGCATGGCGAACCGGCAGATCGACTACCACCTGGCGCGGGCCCGGGCCGCGGCGGCCTCGGGCGCGGCCGACGGACGCACGCCGCTGGCGGAAACGGCGCAGGGCCTGCTGCGCGTGGTGCGGCGCCTGTACGCGCAGCGCGGCCTGCAGATCGAGGACGCCCAGGCCGCGCCCGGCCTGGCGTTTCGCGGCGAACAGCAGGACCTGCAGGAAATGCTGGGCAACCTGCTGGACAACGCCTGCAAGTGGGCGGCCGGCCGGGTGCGCCTCACGGCGCAGGAGGACGGGCCGGGGCGCCTGTCGATCCACGTCGACGACGACGGCCCGGGCATCGAGGACCACGAGCGCGAGCGCATCTTCCTGCGCGGCGTGCGCATGGACGAACAGCGACCCGGCTCGGGCCTGGGCCTGGACATCGTGCGCGACCTGGCCGCCACCTACGGCGGCGAGGTAAGCGCGGCGCGCTCGCCGCTGGGCGGGCTGCGCGTGTCGCTGCGGCTGCCGGCCGCCTGAACCGCGGGCGCTGCTACTTGATCAGGGTGACCGGCGCGTCGGCCAGCTGCAGCACCTGGTTGGCGGCCGAGCCGATCAGGATGTTGGCCAGCGCGCCGTTGCCGCGCGTGCCCATGACGATGCGCTCGCAGCGGTGGTCGCGCGCGTAGCCGGCGATTTCGCTGGCCACGTGGCCGAAGGCGACGTGCCGCGTGTAGGCGGTGCCGGTCACGTCGAGCAGCTTGCGCGCCTCTTCCATCGCCTCTTCGCCTTCGCGGGCGTAGAACTCGTCGATCATGTCCTGGGTGATGAGCCGCGACAGGCCGGCGCGGCCCTGCACGGGCGTCTGGACATTGAGCAGGTGGATGTGGGCGGCGCCCGCGCCCTGGGCGAGCTCGCGGGCGTACAGGACGGCGCGGTTGGCGTAGTCGGAGCCGTCGACGGGGACCAGGATGTTCAGCATGGTTGTTCCTCCGGGCCTTACTTGGCCAGCGTGACGGGCAGTTCCGCCAGGTGCAGGACGCGGGTTGCGACCGAACCCAGGAACCACGACGAAACCGAGCCCAGGCCGCGCGAGCCCATGTAGATCTCGTCGGCGTCGGTTTCCTGGGCGACGCGCACGATGGTGTCGGCCGCCGCGCCGATTTCGATGCGTTCCTCGAACGGCACGCCGGCCTTGCTCAGCAGCGCGCGGGCGGCCTGCAGGGCGGCCTCGCCTTCCTCCTGGTGGTAGGCGTCGATCTCGGCCTGCGACAGGCCGCGGCCGATCTTGCCGGCCTGCAGCGGAATCTGGACGTTGAGGAGTTCGACCCGTTCGACCGGGGCGTAGCGGCGGGCGTCGATCAGGGCCTGGACGGCGTGGAGGGACGGCTGCGAACCGTCCACGGGGATCAGGATGCGTTTCACGGGTGTCTCCGGATGAGCGCCGGCGTGCGCTGTACGCCCATTATTGGCCGAATCGCGCCGCCGCGGAATGCGCCGGATCAAGCCGCCGGCATTCAGCGCCAGCGTTCGGCCAGCGCGTCGGCGGCCAGCGCCTGGCCCAGCAGGCGGCTGGCCTGCGCAGCGAGCGCGCCGGCCGCGCCGCTGGTCTGTAGCCGCAGCGCGCCCGGGCCGCCCGCGCTCAGCAGGCCGCGTTCCTGCAACTGGTGGCGCAGCCTGCGCGCCACCGGGGCGCCGGTTTCCAGCAGCGGCACGCCGGGGCCGGCGGCCGCCTCGATGGCCTCGCGCAGGAACGGGAAATGGGTGCAGCCCAGCACCAGCACGTCCGCGCCGGCCTCGCGCAGCTGCGCCACCGGGCCGCGCACCGCGGCCTCGGCCTGCGGCCCGTGCAGCACGCCTTGCTCCACCAGCCGCACCCATTCGGGGCAGGGTTGCAGCAGGATGCGCACCTCGGGCGCCTCGCGCCGCACCAGGGCGGCGAACTTGGCGCTGGCCAGCGTGCCGGTGGTGGCGAACACGCCGACCACGCCGCTCTGGGTCAGGTGGGCGGCCGGCTTGATCGCCGGCTCCACGCCGATGATGATCAGCCCGGGATGGCGCTGGCGCAGCTGCGCGATGGCGGCCGCGGTGGCGGTGTTGCAGGCCACCACCATGGCCTTGGCGCCGCAGGAGACGAAGTAATCGGCCAGCGTGGCGGCGCGCTGCGCCACGAACTGCGGCGTTTTTTCGCCATAGGGCACGTGCGCGGAATCGGCCACGTACAGCAGGGATTCCTGCGGCAGCGCGTCGCGGATCGCGCGCAGCACGCTCAGCCCGCCGACGCCGGAGTCGTAGATGCCGATGGGGGGTTCGGAAAGCATGAAAGAAAAGCGGATTGGGGTGTGCGGCAGTGTAGCGCCGCGGCGTTCACGGCGATTCCTGGCGGTGGCGGCGGACCTCTTCGATCAGCCTGCGGGCCGCGCCCGACAGCGGCGCGTCGCGCCAGATCAGGTTCAGCGGCGCGCGCAGCGAGGCGGGCCGGCTGACGCTGACGTAGACCACGCCCTCGATGTTGACGCGGCGCAGCGACGCCGGCACCAGCGAGACGCCCAGCCCGGCGGCCACCAGGCTCAGCGTGGACAGCATGCGCGGCGCTTCCTGCGCGATGCGCGGGCTGAAACCGGCGGCAGCGCAGGCCGCCAGGATGGCGTCGTACAGGCCCGGCCCGCTGTGGCGGCGGTACAGGATCAGGGATTCGTCGGCCAGTTCGGACAGCGCGATGCGCTGGCGCGGGCGCCGCCGCACCGCCGGATGGTCGGCGGGAAACGCGGCCAGCATGGTTTCGTCCAACACTTTTTCCACCACCACGCCGCGGTCCGGGCCATAGGGGCCGCGCACGAACGCCACGTCCACCCGGCCGCCGCACACGTCGTCCATCAGTTCGCCGGTGCTGCTTTCCTCCAGCACCAGCCGCACGTTCGGCGCCAGTTCGCGAAAGCGCCGGATCACCGAGGGCACGAACGGATGGAAGGCGGCCGATCCGGTGAAGCCGACGGTCAGGCGGCCGGCCTCGCCCTGCGACACGCGGCGCACGCCTTCGACCGCCTGCTCGGTGAGCGCCAGGATCTTGTGCGCGTCCTCCAGCAGCGCGCGGCCGCTTTCGGTGAGTTCCATGCCGCGCGGCAGGCGGTGGAACAGCGTGACGCCCAGCTCCTCTTCCAGCACGCGGATCTGCTGGCTGAGCGGCGGCTGGCGGATGCCGAGCCGCGCCGCGGCCTTGGTCAGGTGGGATTCTTCCGCCACCGCCACGAAGTAGCGCAGCAGCCGCAAGTCGATGGACGCCATATGTACCTAATATGATTCAGTAGATTTCCATATATTAGACATTATCTAGTGAGGGGAGTAGGCTGCAAACTCTTTACTGGTCACATAAAAATGAACGCAGCAGCACCCTCCACCACCGAGGCCGCCTTGCGGCCCCCGCCCACCTGCGGGCAACTGTTCTACGGATTCCTGATGCTCGGCCTGACGGCCTTCGGCGGCGCGCTGCCGCTGGCGCGCCGCATGGTGGTCGAAAAGCACCGCTGGCTGAGCGGCCCCGAGTTCACCGATCTGCTGGGCCTGTGCCAGTTCCTGCCGGGCGGCAACATCATCAATCTTTCGGTCGCGCTGGGCATGAAATTCCGCGGCCCGCGCGGCGCCTTCGCGGCGCTGATGGGTCTGATCCTGGCGCCGTCGATCATCGTGATCATGCTGGGCATGGTGTACGACCGGTTCCAGGACGATCCGCACATCCAGCACCTGTTCGCCGGGCTGGCCGCCGCCGCCGCGGGCCTGCTGATCTCGATGGCGGTGAAGATCGGCACCCCGGTTTTCAAGCGCCGCGACTGGCTGGCCGGCGCGGTCGCCACGGTGTGTTTCATCGCCATCGCCGTGCTGCGCATTCCGCTGCTGCCGACCATGGCGGTGCTGACGCCGCTGAGCATCCTGATGGTGTGGAGGCAGCGTCGATGATCCATACCCTTATCGCGCTGGGCCTGATCTTCGCCGAGCTGTCGGTGCTGGCCTTCGGCGGCGGCAACACCATCCTGCCCGAGATGCAGCGCCAGGTCGTGCAAGTGCATGGCTGGATGAGCGCGGCGGACTTTTCGGCCCTGTTCGCGCTGGGGCAGGCCGCGCCGGGTCCCAACCTGATGGTGGTCACGCTGGTGGGCTGGCACGTGGCCGGCGGCCTGGGCGTGCTGGTCACCACCATCGCCAAGTTCGGCCCGTCCTCGGTGATCACCGTGATCGCGCTGGGCCTGTGGGAACGCTTCAAGGACCGCCCGTGGCGCGGCGTGATCCAGGCCGGCATCTTCCCCATGACGGTAGGCCTGGTGGCCGCCAGCGCGGCCCTGATCACCGAGGCCTCGGTGCACAGCTGGCTGCTGGGCGCGATCGCCGCGCTGGTGGCGCTGCTGGGCAGCGTGACCCGCATCCATCCGCTGTGGCTGCTGTTCGGCGGGGCGCTGGCCGGTTTGCTCGGCATCGGTTAGGGTAGGGGCTTGCCTCGCCACGCGCAGGAGCCCGCCATGCCCCCGCTCAAGGATTTCGAGCCCGAGACCGCCGCCGCCAGCCTGCCGTTCTTCCATGCGCACCGGCGCCTGGTGCTGTGCGCCGCGCTGCTGCTGGCCGGCGCCGGCGTGCTGTACGCCGCGGGCCTGCCGCTGGTGCTGGCGCTGCTGCTGGGGTTCGACCTGGGGGCGCTGGTCTTCCTGATCCTGACGGCACGCGTGTTCGGCCGCACCAGCGCCCAGGCCATGCGCCGCCACGCGCAGGAGCAGGACGTGGGCCGCACGGGCGTGCTGTGGAGCAGCGTGGCGCTGTCCTGCATGGTGATGACGGCGCTGTGGGTGGAGCTGCGCATCGAGGAAGGCGCCAGCAGCGTGCTGGCCATGCTGGCCGCCGCCGCGACCATCATCCTGTCGTGGCTCTACATGAACATGATCTTCGCGCTGCATTACGCCCACGGCTATTACGGCCACCGCAACGCCATGCACAAGGGCCTGGACTTTCCCGGCACGGAAGATCCGGACTACTGGGACTTCGCGTATTTCGCGCTGGTGCTGGGCATGACCTTCCAGGTGTCGGACGTGCAGATCGTGAACCGGCGGCTGCGCCGCACCGCGCTGACGCACAGCGTCATCGCGTTTTTCTTCAACGTGTTCATCATCGCCATCAGCGTGAACGTGGCGGCCGGGCGCGTCTAGGGCCTGTGCGTGGCTCCTTTTAGTGTGAACAGGCCCTAGGCCGCCACCAGCCGCCACAGCGAGGTCACCTCGCGCGAGCGCGCCGCATGCAGCGGGTCGGCCGTGTCGGCGGCGCGGCCGTGGGTGGGCCGGGTGTCGAGCCGGCCCGCCACGCGCAGCCCGGCCTGGGCGATCCATTCCAGCAGCTGTTCGCGGCTGCGCAGGCCGAGGTGCTCGGCCAGGTCCGACAGGATCAGCCAGCCTTCGCCGCCTGGCGCCAGGTGCGCGGCCAGGCCGTCCAGGAAGCCGCGCAGCATGCGGCTGTCGGGGTCGTACACGGCGTATTCCACCGGCGAGCTGGGGCGCGCCGGCACCCAGGGCGGGTTGCACACGACCAGCGCCGCGCGGCCCTCGGGATAGAGGTCGGCCTGCGCCAGTTCCACCCGGTCTTCCAGTCCCAGCCTTTGCAGGTTCTCGCGGGCGCAGGCCAGGGCGCGCGGGTCCTGGTCGGTGCCGACCACGCGCCTGAAGCCGCGGCGCGCCAGCACGGCGGCCAGCACGCCGCTGCCGGTGCCGATGTCGAAGGCGGCGTCGCCGGGCGGCAGCGGCGCCTGCGCCACCAGGTCCACGTATTCGCCGCGCAGCGGCGAGAACACGCCGTAGTGCGGATGGATGCGCGCGCCCAAGGCCGCGATCTCCACGCCTTTCTTGCGCCATTCGTAGGCGCCGATCAGCCCCAGCAGCTCGCGCAGCGAGGCCACGTAGGGCTCGTCGGCCGGGCCGTAGGCGGCTTCGCAGGCCTGGCGCGCGTCGGGCGCGCGGCGCAGGGCGATGCCGTGGCCGGCGTCGAAGCCGATCAGCAGCATGCCCAGGATGCGGGCGCGCTGCGACTGGAACTGGCGGTGCTGGTTGAAGGCGTCGCGCAGCGTGGCCGCGGGCTTGCGCGGACGCTTGTCGACGCGCCGCGCCATGGCCTGCAGCAGCTGGCGCGCGTTGTGGAAGTCGCCGCGCCACAGCAGGCCGACGCCCTCGCAGGCCTGGCGGTAGGCCTGGTCCGCGCCGAGCGTGTCATCGGCCAGCACCACGCGCCGGGGCGGCGCGGCGCCGCTTTCGGAACGCCAGCGCGCGGCGCGGGCAAGCTGGTTTTCTTCCCAGTGGATTTCGGGCGGGTTCAAGGCGTCGCTCCGGCGGGCCGGCGCGCGCGGGACAGGGCAGTCATTCGGGATGCAAAAGAAAAGGGCGCGGGCTGCCAATGTAGCAGCTTCGCGCCCCGCCGCCGGCTATTGCGCGCGGGCGGCCGGCGTCAGGCGCTGGCGGTTCTGCGTGACCGCCTCCAGCACCAGGCCGTGCAGGCGGGTGTCGCCGGCGTCGCCGTCGGGGCTGCGGGCCAGGAAGTCCAGGAGCTCGTTGCGCATGCGCGGCTCCCAGAATTTATGGATGTGGTTGGCCACGCCCTCGAGCGCCTCGTGGCGGTCGGGCATGGCTTCGAAGAACTGGCCGATGCGGTTGGCCATGCGGATGAGGTTGCCGATTTCCATGCGTGGTGTAGTCCGGTTCAGGTGACGATGCGCTCGGGATGGGAGTACAGCGTGGCGTCGTCGCCGCGCAGGAATCCCAGCAGGGTCAGGTTGGCGTCCTGCGCCAGGCGGATGGCCAGCGAGGTGGGCGCGGACACGGCCGCCAGCACGCCGATGCCGGCCGCCGCCGTCTTCTGCACCATTTCGAAGCTGGCGCGGCTGGTCACCGCGGCGATGCCGGCGTCGGCGCGCATGCCCTGGCGCGCCAGGGCGCCGATGAGCTTGTCCAGGGCGTTGTGGCGGCCCACGTCCTCGCGCACCAGCGCCAGCGCGCCGTCGGCGCCGGCCCAGCCCGCGGCGTGGGTGGCGCCGGTCAATTCATGCAGCGCCTGGCGCGCGCGCATGGCGCGCATGGCGGCCAGCACCGCCTGCACGCGCACCGGCGCGGCGCGGGTCAGCGGCGCGACGGGACGCAGCACTTCGGGCAGCGTTTCCACGCCGCACAGCCCGCAGCCGGTGCGCCCGGCCAGCGCGCGCCGGCGGGCCTTGAGACGCGCCTCGCAGGCGCTGGAGATTTCCACCTGCACCACGATGCCGTCGGGCCGCGGCAGCAGGTCCATGCCGCGCACGTCATGGACGCCGGCGACGATGCCTTCGGACAGCGCGAAGCCCAGCGCGAAGTCCTCCAGGTCGGCCGGCGTCGCCAGCATGGTGGCGTGGCTGATGCCGTTGAACTCCAGGGCCACCGGGGTTTCCTCGGCCACGTAGTCCTCGGCGCCGGCGCCGAAGGCGCCCGCGCGCAGGCGGGTGATGGGCACCCGCGCACAGTCGGCGCGGGCGGCGGGAGCGGGGAAGGGCAGGGACATCATGGCGGTTCGCGGCCTTATTTGCCGGCCAGCGCGGCGGCGTCTTCGCGTTCGCGTTCGCGCAGCAGCTTGTGCTGGATGTCGGCGAAGCGCGACCACTCGCGCTGCCATTCCGAGGGCTGGGACACGCGCGTGACCTGCACGGCGGTGACCTTGTACTCGGGGCAGTTGGTGGCCCAGTCGGAGCTGTCGGTGGTGACCACGTTGGCGCCCGATTCGGGGAAGTGGAAGGTGGTGTACACCACGCCCGGCTGCACCCGGTCGGTGATCGTGGCACGCAGCACGGTCTCGCCGGCGCGGCTCTGCACGCCGACCCAGTCGCCGTCGCGCACGCCGCGGTCCTCGGCGTCCTGCGGATGCAGTTCCAGCAGGTCCTCGCTGTGCCAGGCCACGTTGGGCGTGCGGCGGGTCTGAGCGCCCACGTTGTACTGCGACAGGATGCGGCCGGTGGTCAGCAGCAGCGGGTAGCGGCGCGTGCTGCGCTCGTCGGTGGGCACGTACTTGGTGATCATGAAGCGGCCCTTGCCGCGCACGAACTCGTCCACGTGCATGGTGGGCGTGCCGTCGGGCGCCTCGTCGTTGCACGGCCATTGCAGGCTGCCCAGGCGGTCCAGCTTCTCGTAGGTGACGCCGGCGAAGGTCGGCGTCAGCCGCGCGATCTCGTCCATGATCTCGCCGGGATGGCGGTAGTTCATGGGGTAGCCCAGCGCGTTCGACAGCGCCACGGTGACTTCCCAGTCGGACTTGCCGTTCCTGGGCTGCATCACCTTGCGCACGCGCGAAATGCGGCGCTCGGCGTTGGTGAAGGTGCCGTCCTTCTCCAGGAAGGACGAGCCCGGCAGGAACACGTGCGCGTACTTGGCGGTCTCGTTCAGGAACAGGTCCTGCACCACGATGCACTCCATCGCCGCCAGCGAGGCCGCGACGTGCTGGGTGTTGGGATCGGACTGCACGATGTCCTCGCCCTGGCAGTACAGGCCCTTGAACGAGCCGGCCAGCGCCGCCTCGAACATGTTGGGGATGCGCAGCCCGGGCTCGGGCTGCAGGGTCACGCCCCAGTCCTGTTCGAACTGGCTGCGCACCGCGTCGTCGGAGATATGGCGGTAGCCCGGCAGCTCGTGCGGGAACGAACCCATGTCGCACGAGCCCTGCACGTTGTTCTGCCCGCGCAGCGGATTGACGCCCACGCCTTCGCGGCCGATGTTGGCCGTGGCCATGGCCAGGTTGGCGATCGCCATCACGGTGGTCGAGCCCTGGCTGTGTTCGGTCACGCCCAGGCCGTAATAGATGGAGCCGTTGCCGCCGGTGGCGTACAGGCGCGCCGCGCCGCGCACGGCCTGCGCCGGCACGCCGGTGATGGCCTCCATCGCCTCGGGCGAGTTCTCGGGCAGCGACACGAAATCGCGCCACTGCTGGAAGGACTTGGCCTCGCAGCGCGCGGCCACGAAGGCTTCGTCGATCAGGCCTTCGGTGGCGATCACGTGGGCCATGGACGACAGCAGCGCGGTATTGGTGCCCGGGCGCACCTGCAGATGGAAATCGGCCTTGATGTGCGGCGAACTCACCAGCTCGATGCGGCGCGGGTCGATCACGATCAGGCGCGCGCCCTGGCGCAGGCGGCGCTTGAGGCGCGAGGCGAACACCGGGTGGCCGCTGCTGGGGTTGGCGCCCATGACGATCACCACGTCGCTGTGCATGATCGAATCGAAGGTCTGGGTGCCGGCCGATTCGCCCAGCGTCTGCTTCAGGCCGTAGCCGGTGGGCGAGTGGCAGACGCGCGCGCAGGTGTCGACGTTATTGGTGCCGAAGGCGGCGCGCACCAGCTTCTGCACCAGCCAGGTTTCTTCGTTGGTGCAGCGCGACGAGGTGATGCCGCCGACCGCGTCGCGGCCATAGCGGCCCTGGATGCGGCGGAATTCCGAGGCCGCGTAGGCGATCGCCTCTTCCCACGACACTTCCTTCCACGGGTCGGTGATGCGCTGGCGGATCATGGGCTTGAGCACGCGCTCCTTGTGGGTCGCGTAGCCCCAGGCGAAGCGGCCCTTCACGCAGGAATGGCCGCGGTTGGCCTGGCCGTCCTTCCAGGGCACCATGCGCACCACTTCCTGGCCCTTCATCTCGGCCTTGAAGCCGCAGCCCACGCCGCAATAGGCGCAGGTGGTGACCACCGAATGCTCGGCCTGGCCCATCATGATGACGGTCTTTTCCTGCAGCGTGGAGGTCGGGCAGGCCTGCACGCAGGCGCCGCAGGACACGCATTCGCTGTCCAGGAACGGCTGGTCCTGGCCGGCCGCCACGCGCGATTCGAAACCCTTGCCGGAGATCGTCAGCGCGTAAGTGCCCTGGGTTTCCTCGCAGGCGCGCACGCAGCGGTTGCAGACGATGCACTTGGACGGGTCGTAGGTGAAGTACGGGTTCGATTCGTCCTTGGCGTCCTTCAGGTGGTTGGCGCCCTCGTAGCCGTAGCGCACGTTGCGCAGGCCCACCACGCCGGCCATGTCCTGCAGTTCGCAGTCGCCGTTGGCCGGACAGGTCAGGCAATCCAGCGGGTGATCGGAGATGTACAGCTCCATCACGCCGCGGCGCAGGTCGTGCAGCTTGGGCGTTTCGGTATGGACCACCATGCCGTTCTCGGCCGGCGTGGTGCAGGACGCGGGATAGCCGCGGCGGCCTTCGATCTGCACCAGGCACAGCCGGCAGGAGCCGAACGGCTCCAGGCTGTCGGTGGCGCACAGCTTGGGGATGTTGATGCCGGCCTCGGCGGCCGCGCGCATCAGCGACGTGCCCTCGGGCACGGTGACGGCCTGGCCGTCGATGGTGAGGGTGACGGTGACGGCGGATTCGCGCGCCGGCGTGCCCAGGTCGCGATCGCGCTTGATGACGGTTTCTAGCATGGCGGTCTCGGGTTCAGGCCGTGTGAGCGGCGGGCTGGGAGGATTCGATGCCGAAGTCCTGCGGGAAGTGGTTCAGCGCGGACAGCACGGGGTAGGGCGCCATGCCCCCCAGCGCGCACAGCGAACCGGCCAGCATCGTGTCGCAGAGGTCGCGCAGCAGGTGCACCTGCTGTTCGCGCCCGGGGCCGCCGGCGGCGATCCGGTCCAGGGTTTCGACGCCGCGCGTCGAACCGATGCGGCAGGGCGTGCACTTGCCGCAGGATTCGATGGCGCAGAACGCCATCGCATAGCGCGCCATGCGCGCCATGTCGACAGTGTCGTCGAAGGCCACCAGGCCGCCGTGGCCGATCATGGCCGAGATCTGCGCATAGGCCTCGTAGTCCAGCGGCACGTCCCATTGCGATTCCGGCAGGTAGGCGCCCAGCGGCCCGCCCACCTGCACCGCGCGCAGGGGGCGGCCCGAGGCGCTGCCGCCGCCGAAGCCGTACAGCAGGTCGCGCAGGGTCAGGCCGAAGGCCTTTTCCACCAGCCCGCCGTGCTTGAGATTGCCGGCCAGCTGGAACGGCAGCGTGCCGTGCGAGCGGCCCACGCCGTAGTCGCGGTAGTAGGCCGCGCCGCGCGCCAGGATGATGGGCACGGTGGCCAGCGAGATCACGTTGTTGATGACCGTGGGCCGGCCGAACAGGCCGGAGACGGCGGGCAGCGGCGGCTTGGCGCGCACCACGCCGCGCTTGCCTTCGATGCTTTCGAGCAGCGAGGTTTCCTCGCCGCAGATATAGGCGCCCGCGCCCACCCGGACCTCCAGGTCGTAGCGGCGTCCGCTGCCGTGCACGTCCTCGCCCAGCCAGCCGGCTTCGCGGGCGCATTCGATGGCGGCCTGCAGCGTGGCGATGGCCTGCGGATACTCCGAGCGCACATAGATGTAGCCCTGCGTGGCGCCCACCGCCAGGCCGGCGATGGTCATGCCTTCGATCAGCACGTAGGGGTCGCCTTCCATCAGCAGGCGGTCGGCGAAGGTGCCCGAATCGCCTTCGTCGGCGTTGCAGACGATGTATTTCTGGCCGGCCGGGGCCGCGGCCACGGTGCGCCACTTGATGCCGGTCGGGAACGCCGCGCCGCCGCGCCCGCGCAGTCCGGACTCCACCACTTCCTCGACGATCTGCGCCGGCGCCATGGCCAGCGCGCGCTGCAGGCCCTGCAGGCCGCCGTGCGCGGCATAGTCCTCGAGCGACAGCGGATCGGTCACGCCGACGCGGGCGAAGGTCAGGCGCTCCTGTTGCTTGAGATAGGGAATTTCCTCGGTCAGGCCCAGGCGCAGCGCGTGCGCGCCGCCGGCCAGCCAGCCGGCGTCGAACAGTCCGGCCACGTCCTCGGGCTGGACCGGGCCGTAGGCGATGCGGCCCTGCGGCGTGGCGATTTCGACCAGCGGCTCCAGCCACAGCATGCCGCGCGAACCGTTGCGCACGATCCGCACGTCCAGGCCGCGTTGCGCCGCGGCGCGTTCGATGTCCAGGGCCACGGCGTCGGCGTCCAGGGCCAGGGCCGCGGCGTCGCGCGGCACATAGATGACGATGGGGGCGTTCATGCGTCGGCCTCCCGCAGGCCGGCCAGCAGCCGGTCCAGCTTTTCGGGGGTGACGCGGGCCCGGGGCCGGCCGTCCAGCATGACCGCCGGCGACTGCGCGCACAGCCCCAGGCAGTACACCGGCTCCAGCGACACGGCGCCGTCGGCCGAGCGGGCGTGGAAATCGCAGCCCAGCGCGGCGCGCGCGTGTTCGGCCAGGCGTTCGCCGCCCATGGCCTGGCAGGCTTCGGCGCGGCAGACTTCCAGCATGTGGCGCGCCGGCGGTTCGCTGCGGAAATGCGGATAGAAGGTGATGACGCCGTGGACCTCGGCGCGCGACAGGTTCAGGGCCTCGGCGATGGTCTGCACCGCCTCGGCCGGAATACAGCCCAGTTCGTGCTGCACCGCGTGCAGCACGGGCAGCAGCGGGCCGGGCTGGTCTTTCAGCCGGGCCAGTATGCGGGCGGTGGCCGCGATGGCCGGGGTGGGGGACGCCTGGGCCGCGTCCAGGGCCATCTGGCCGCCGCGGGCGCCGCCGCTGGACGCCAGATCGGATGTTGCCTCGCGCGCTTGCACGTCGGTCTCCTCCTGTATTGCTGTGGTGTGGGGGCCTGTTTTTGGGATTTATATGTTGTTAAAAGCATATAAAACACCAGCCGCCCGCGTTATTTGTGTACTCTAGCTACCTAAACCTGGCTCATCAATAAGAAATAAATGACATATAAGTTTCGCATCGGCCTGCGCCCGCAATGGACGCTGGGCGGCGAGGACGGATCGGCGGCGGTGCCCCTGCAGGACATGCTGGCGCTGCTGGCGGCCATCGACGCCACGGGCAACATCGCCGGCGCCTGCCGCGCCTGCGGGCTGTCGTACCGGCATGCCTGGGGCGTGCTGCGGCGGTTCGAGGACATATTCGGGACCCAGCTGCTCATCACCGCCCGCCGCCAGGGCACGCAGCTGGCGCCGTTCGCGCAGCGCCTGCTGTGGGCCAACCGGCGCATCGAGGCGCGCCTTATGCCCACGCTGGAAAGCATGGCCTCGGAACTCCAGGAGGAACTGGAGCGCCTGCTGCCCGAGAGCGGGCCGCACCTGCGGCTGCATGCCAGCCACGGCTTCGCGGTCGAGTCGCTGATGCAGCACATGAGCGGGCGCAAGCCCGGCCTGGAGCTGCGCTACCGCACGGCGATCGAGGCGCTGGCCTCGCTGGAGCGCCACGAATGCGACCTGGCGGGTTTCCAGGTGCCGCAGGGCGAGTTCGAGGCGCCCATCATGGCGCGCTATGCGCAGTGGCTGCACGCCGACGACTGCCTGCTGATCCACCTGGCGGTGCGCAACGCCGGCCTGTTCGTCACGGCCGGCAACCCCAAGGGCATACGCGGCATGGCCGACCTGGCGCGTCCCGACGTGCGTTTCGTCAACCGCCAGATCGGCTCCAGCACCCGCCACCTGGTGGAGCTGATGCTGCAGCGCGCGGGGGTGACGACCGGCCAGGTGCAGGGCTATGACACCAACGAATTCACCCACATGGCCATCGCCGCGCACATCGCCAGCGGCATGGCCGATACCGGCATGGGGGTGGAGACCGCGGCCTGCCGCTTCGGCCTGGACTTCATTCCGCTGGTGCGCGAGCGCTATTTCTTCGCCATCCGCAAGTCGGCGCTGGACACGGCGGCCATGCAAGGCCTGCTTTCCATCATGCGCAGCCCCGACTACATCGGCTATGTCGGCCAGCTGGCTGGTTATGACGCGCGCGACACGGGACGGCTGCAGACTCTGCAAGAAGCCTTTCCATCGGGGCCGGGCGCCGGGATATGATGCATCCATGAGCAAAGTGATACTCCTTGCCGATCATCGCAACGGCCGTCCGGCCGGCCTCGTCCCCGGAGAACTGCCGCCCGACGGCCAGCCCGCGCTCGACCGGCGCGCGCGGCCGCTGCGCGACCTGCGGATCTCGGTCACCGACCGCTGCAATTTCCGCTGCACCTACTGCATGCCGCGCGAGGTGTTCGACAGCAGCTATACCTTCATGCCGCATTCGGCGCTGCTGTCGTTCGAGGAAATCACGCGGCTGGCCGGCATCTTCACGCAGCTGGGCGTGGAAAAGATCCGCCTGACCGGCGGCGAGCCGCTGCTGCGCAAGCACCTGGAAAACCTGGTGGGCCTGCTGGCCGGGCTGCGCACGCCGCAAGGCCGTCCGCTGGACCTGACCCTCACCACCAACGGCAGCGTGCTGGCGCGCAAGGCCGCCGATCTCAAGTGCGCCGGGCTCACGCGGGTGACGGTCAGCCTGGACGCGCTGGACCCGGCCATGTTCCAGGACATGAGCGACAGCGGCTTCACGCCGGACGACGTGCTGCGCGGCATCGACGCCGCGGCGGCGGCCGGGCTGGCCCCGGTCAAGGTCAACATGGTGGTGCGGCGCGGCCTGAACGACGGCCAGATCCTGCCGATGGCCGAGCGCTTTCGCAACAGCGGCCACATCCTGCGCTTCATCGAATACATGGACGTGGGCAACACCAACGGCTGGAACCTGGCCGAAGTGGTGCCCAGCCGCGAAGTGCTGGACCGCATCGCCGCGGTCCACGCGATCGAGCCGATCAGCGACGGCGAGATGGGCCGCGTGGCCGAACGCTGGCGCTACCTGGACGGCGGCGGCGAAATCGGGGTTATCTCCAGCGTCACGCACGCCTTCTGCGGCGGCTGTACGCGCGCGCGCCTGTCGCCGGAAGGCAAGCTGTTCCTGTGCCTGTTCGCGCACGAAGGCTACGACCTGCGCGCGCCGCTGCGCGACGGCGCCAGCGACGAGGAGCTGGCGCGCATCCTGGCCGGCATCTGGGCCGGCCGCGCCGACAACTACTCGGAGCAGCGCGGCCGCAACATGGCGGACCCGTCGCGCAAGATCGAAATGAGCTATATCGGCGGCTGACGCCGCCGCCGCGCTACGCCAGCCAGTGGCGCAGGTCGTAATAGACCACCCGGTCGCGGTCGTGCACCGGCACGTCCGCGGGCAGCCGGGCCAGGCCGGTGGACCAGGGCATGGAGCTGATCACGCCCGAGCCCTGGTGGCGGTACGGGATCAGTTCGGCGCCGCCGTCCTCGGCCGGGCGGCGCTGCACCCGCAGGAATTCCTCGCGCGCGTCCTGGCGCGGCGCTTCGGTGCGCAGCGGCAGCCGGCTGACCAGCGGGAACAGGGTTTCGCGGCCCTGCATGCGGCGCACCAGCGGCGAGACCAGCATGGCGAACACCGCATACGACGACACCGGATTGCCGGGCAGGCTCACCACGGGCTTGCCGTCTATGGTGGCCAGCGCCACCGGCTTGCCCGGCTTCATGCGCACTTTCCACAGCGCCAGTTCGCCGCCCAGGGTGGCCAGGGCCGGCTTGACCAGGTCGCGCTCGCCCACCGACACGCCGCCCACCGTCAGCACCAGGTCGCAGTCGGCCAGCAGGGTCTTGAACGCCGCCAGCAGGTCCGCCTCGGTGTCGCGCGCATGCAGCACGTGCACCGGCTCGGCGCCCATGCCGCGCGCCAGCGCGGCCAGCATGGGACCGTTGGAGTTGTAGATCTGCTGCGCGGCGCGCGGCTGGCCGGGCTGGACGAGTTCGTCGCCGGTGGTCAGGATGCCGATGCGCAGGCGGTCGTAGACCCGCACGCGGGCCAGGCCCTGCGAAGCCATCAGCGCCACGTGCGCGGCTTCCAGCAGCGTGCCCGCGGGCAGCAGCGGCGCGCCGGCCAGGGTGTCCTCGCCGCGGCGGCGGATATGTTCGCCCGGCGTGGGGCGGCGCGAGATCTGCACGCTGCCGTCGGCCTCGGCCGCGTCTTCCTGCATGACCACGCTGTCGGCGCCGGCCGGAATCAGGCTGCCGGTGAACAGGCGGATGGCGTGGCCGGGCTTGAGCGGTTCGGGCACGTCGCCGGCGTAGCAGCGCTGCTGGACCGGCAGGCGCGCCTCGGGCGTCCAGTCGGCCTCGCGCAAGGCGTAGCCGTCCATGGCGCTGTTGTCGGCCGGCGGAATGTCCACGGTGGCGTCCAGCGCCACGGCCAGCACGCGGCCGGCGGCCTCGGCCAGGTCGACCTCGCTGCTGCGCTGCAGCGGCTGCGCGGCGTGGGCCAGCAGGGTCTGGGCTTGATCGAAATCGAGCATGGGTCAGTCTTCTTCTTCGCGTTTCTTGAATTGCGTGGCGAAATTGCAGGGCCGGTGGCGGCTGTCGAGCTGCTCGCGCAGGATGTGCTCCCAGGCGGTTTCGCAGGCGTTGTTCGAGCCGGGCAGGCAGAAGATCAGGGTCTGGTTGGCGAGGCCGGCGAAGGCGCCGGACTGGACCGCCGAGCTGCCGATCTGGCCGTGCGAGAGCTGGCGGAACAGTTCGCCGAAGCCGGGCACCTCGCGGTCCAGCAGCGGCTGCACCGCCGCCTGGGTCTGGTCGCGCGGGGCGAAGCCGGTGCCGCCGCTGGTGATGATGACCTGCACTTCCGGATCGGCGATCCATTCGCTCAGGATGCGGCGGATCTGGTAGCGGTCGTGCCTGACGATGTCGCGCCGCACGCACTGGTGGCCCTCGCGGGCCAGGCTCTGCGCCAGCAGGTTGCCGGAGGTGTCGTCGCCGGCGCTGCGGGTATCGCTGACCGTGAGCACGGCGCAGGCCAGCGAAACAGGGCGTTCTTCGTTCATGGATGCTCCTTCGTGGCGGGGCTTTCTTCATCCCAGGACTGCGTGCGGTCCTGGTCGGATTGTCGTTGTTCCACCCAGAAGCTGTCGCCGCCCGCGAGGGTCTCGCGCTTCCAGAAAGGCGCGCGGGTCTTGAGCGCGTCGATGATGTATTCGCAGCCCCGGAAGGCGTCGCCGCGGTGGGCGCTGGCGGCCGCCACGAAGACGATCTGCGCGTTGCGCGCGAGCGCGCCCACGCGGTGCACGATCACCGTGCCGGCGAGGTTCCAGCGCGCGCGGGCGGTGGCGGCGATCTCTTCGAGCTCGCGCTCGCACATGCCGGGATAGTGTTCGAGAAAGAGCGTGTCGGTGGGCGTGTCGGGCGCGTAGTCGCGCACGTAGCCCACGAAAGTGACGATGCCGCCCACGCCCGGCCCGGCGCTTGCGCGCAGGGCGGCCGTAAGCGCGGCGCCGTCGAAGTCGGCTTCCTGGACGCTGATCATGGCGTTCAACCTCCGGTCACGGGTTCGAATACGGCGACCTCGTCGCCCGCGCGTATGACCGCCGTGGGCTTGGAGTGGGTCTGGTTGATGGCCAGCTTCAGGCGCGCGGCCGGCGCCAGCTGGGGATAGCGTTCGCCCAGCGCGGCGAGCAGCTGCGCGCCGGTGGATTCGCCCTCCAGGGGCCAGGCTTCGGCGCGCTTGCCGACCAGTTCGGCCACGCGCGCGAAGTACAGAAGATTAATCGTTGCGCCACTCACCGCTTTTTCCTCCCGCCTTGTACTTGAGGCGAACTTGTTCGATCACGATGCCCTTGTCGGCAGCCTTGCACATATCGTAGATGGTCAGCGCGGCCACGCTGCAGGCCGTCATGGCCTCCATTTCGACGCCGGTCTTGTAGCTGGTGCGGCAGGTGGCCAGGATGTCGATGCGGTGCGCCGAGTCGTCCAGCGCGAACTCCACGCCGACGAAGGACAGCGGCAGGCTGTGGCACAGGGGGATCAGCTCGGCGCAACGCTTGGCGGCCAGGATGGCGGCCACGCGCGCGGTGTTGAGCACCTCGCCTTTGCCCTGGCCCGGCTGGGTCAGCAGGCCGTAGGCCACGGCGTTCATGCGCACGGAGGCGGCGGCGACGGCCACGCGCTCGGTGTCCGTCTTTGCGATGACGTCGACCATGCGGACCTGGCCGGCTTCGTCCAGGTGGCTCAAGGTTGGGGTGGACGTGGACATGGGTATCGGAAGCGAGAATTGTTAATGATTGAAAAGGGCGGCCCCGGCGGGCCGGACAAGACCGCTGTTGCGCCTATGATAGACGAGCGGTGAAGGGGGCGCGATAATCGCGCCTGTAGTCATTAGAAGGACGGAATCGCACGGCCTTCAATTCGTATCAGGAGACGCGCAATGCCCTTGCGGATGCCAAAACTTCGGTTGTCAGGCCGGGTCGGCAAAATTCTTCTAGGCATTGCGGCATTCATACTCATCCTCTTCGGCGTCGCCGCCTGGCAAGTTCCCAAGGTCCTGGCCGACGTGCTCACGCAGGACGTCTCCAAGATGATCGGCCGCGATGTCTCCGTCGGCAAGATCAGCTTCAATCCCTTCACGCTGACCGTTCGCGCGCGCGACCTGGCCGTGGCCCAGCCCGGCTCGCAGACGCCGCTGCTCACGCTGGCCGAACTCGACGCCAGCGCGGCCTGGACCTCGCTGTTCTGGTTCGCGCCCGTGGTCGATCGCCTGACGCTGCGCGAGCCTAACATCGCCATCGTGCGCGAGGACGTCACGCGCTTCAATTTCTCTGATATTCAGCAACGCGTGGCCGAAATGGCGGCCGCCCAGCCCGAAGCGCCGCCCGAGCCCGACGCCGGGCTGCCCCGTTTCTCGCTGAACAACATGGTCATCGAGAACGGCTCCATCACGCTGGACGACAAGGTCACCGGCCGCAAGCAGGTGGTCGACGAGCTGGGCGTGGGCGTGCCTTTCATCTCCACCTTCGGCTACGCCACCGACATCGACGTGCAGCCGCGCCTGCACCTGCGCATCAACGGCAGCCCCTTCGACCTGACCGGCGTGGCGCGGCCCTTCGACGTGGTGCCCTCGTCCACGCTGCGCGTGGCGTTCGACGGCCTGCAGCTGGAGAAGTGGGCCGACGTCTGGCCCATGCCGCTGCCGTTCAAGCTGGAAAGCGCGCTGCTCGATTCCAATCTGCAGGTCGTGTTCGAGCAACCCAAGGACGCGCCGCCCAAGATCCGCGTCATGGGCGACCTGGGGCTGCGTCGGCTGGACCTGCGCGACACCGCCGGCCAGGGCCTGGCGGCCTGGAGCGCGCTGACGGTCAGCCGCCTCGAACTCGAGCCCATCGAACGCCGCGTCTACGTGGGCGAGGTGGGCCTGTGGGCGCCGCAGATCCACGTGCGGCGCCAGGCCAATGCGCAGCTGAACTGGCTGGACGTGGTGGCCAAACTCAAGCAGCTCGGCGGCGTCGAGCCCACCGCCACGCCGGTGGCCGACAAGCTGCGCAAGGCCAGCGGCCTGAAGCCGGCCGAGCATCCGGCAGCGCCCGCCGCGGCAGCCGTTGCGGCGCCGGCGGCCACGCCCGCCGATGCCGGCGCGGCGGCGCCGCCCGCCGCCCCCGCCGCCCCCGCCGCGCCGCCCGAACCCGCGGACTGGAAAGTCAATCTGGACGCCTTCAACCTGCACGAGGGCGAGCTGTACGTCAACGACGCGGTCAGCAAGCTGGACTACGTCATGACCGGCCTGGCCGCCACCGTCGAAGGCGTGGCGCTGCCGCAGGTCGAGGGCGAGCCCATCAACCTGTGGCTGACCATGGACAACAGCACCGACGGCGGCTGGCTGCGCGCCAAGGGGCCGCTGGTCATCAAGCCGCTGTCGCTGGAGCTGGGCGTGCGGCTGGGCAACGTCGCGCTGGCGCCGCTGGCGCCGGCCGTGCGCAACGCCGCGCCGATCGCGCTGCTCGACGGCCGGCTCGCCGCGGCCGCGCAGGTGCACGTGCGCGAGCAAAACGGCGCGGTCGATGCGTCGGCGACCGGCGTGCAGGCCGACCTGACCGGCTTCAAGGCGCGCGACGAATCGCTCAAGCCGGCGCTGGACCTGGCGCTGCAGAGCCTGCGTGTCACCGCCGACCGCCTGGCCATGGGACCGGGCCAGAGCAATTTCACGCTGGCCGCGGCCGGCGTCCAGGGCAACGGCAAGCTGGACCTGAAGGGCGTCTTCACGCCGCAGCCGCTGACGGTGAAGACCGCGGTGGACCTGTCGGGCCTGAACGTCGCCACCTTCGCGCCGTACGCGGCCTCCAGCCTGAACGCCACGGTGCGCGCCATCACGCTGGGCGCCAAGGGCAATGCGGAATTCGCCGCCGCGGCCGGCAACGCGCCCATGAAGGCCGGCTGGAAGGGCGGGGTGGAAATCACCGACGTGGACCTGCAGGACCGCGTCAACAACGATGACTTCCTGAACTGGAAGCGGCTGGGCTTCTCGGGCATGGACATCTCGGTGGCGGGCGACAAGATCGGCGCCAGGCTGGGCGACATCGCGCTGGAGGATTTCTACGGCCGGGTGCTGCTCAATGCGCAGGGACGGCTGAACGTCATGGACCTGGTGGCCGCGCCCGGCCAGGCCGGCGGCTCGATCACCCAGGACACGCAGACGCCGGGCCGCAACAAGGCCCCGCCGGCGGCGGCGCCGGCCAAGGGCGGCGCCAGCGCCATGCCCGACATCGCGGTCAACAGCGTCACGCTGAACCGCGGCCGCATGACCTTCACCGACCGCTTCGTCAAGCCCAACTACGTGGCCGAGCTGTCCAGCATCGAAGGCTCGATCACGGCGGTGTCCTCCACCAATCCGCAGCCCGCCAAGGTCAAGGTCACCGGCCGCGTCTACACCACGGCGCCGCTGTCGATCAGCGGCATCGTGCAGCCCTTCGCCAAGTACCTGACGCTGGACCTCAAGGCCACGGCCAAGGGCGTGGACCTGCCGCGCTTCAACACCTATTCGGCCAAGTACGTGGGCTACCCGATCAAGCGCGGCAAGCTCTCGGTCGACCTGGAATACAAGATCAAGGACCGCGTGCTGCAGGCCACCAACCACGTCATCCTCAATCAGCTGACCTTCGGCGACAAGACCAACAGCCCCGACGCCACCAAGCTGCCGGTGCTGCTGGCGGTGGCGCTGCTGAAGGACGCGCGCGGCAATATCGACATCAACCTGCCGGTGTCCGGCTCGCTGGACGATCCGCAGTTCTCGGTGGGCGGCATCGTGGTGCGCGTGCTGATGAACCTGGTTGTCAAGGCCGTGACCTCGCCCTTCAGCCTGCTGGCCTCGGCCTTCGGCGGCGGCGAGGAGCTGTCCTACGTGGAGTTCGCGCCCGGCAGCGCGGCGCTGACCGAGGACAGCGTGCAGCGCATCGACACGCTGACCAAGGCGCTGGCCGACCGCCCCGCGCTGAAGATGGACATCAGCGGCCGCGCCGATCCCAAGACCGACATGGAAGGCCTGCGCCAGGCCTGGGTCGACGGCCAGATCCGCGCCGCCAAGGCCGCCGACACGGCCCCGCGCGGCAAGAAGCCGAACCCGGCCGGCGTGCAGGTGTCGGCCGCCGAGCGCGCCAAGTACCTGGAAGAGGTCTACGACGACACGGACATCGAGGACAAGCCGCGTAATTTCATCGGCATCGCCAAGTCGGTGCCGGCCGAACAGATGGAAGCAATGCTGCGCAAGGCGGCGCCGGTGGGCGAAGAGCAGTTGCGCCAGCTGGCCGACGCGCGCGCGCAGGCAGTCTACGAGAAGTTGCAAGCCCAGGAAGGACTCGCGGATCGGGTGTTCATCGTTGCGCCGCAACTGGACGCCGACGGCATCAAGGACGAGGGCCTGCCCTCGCGCGTGGACTTCTCTCTGAAGTGAACCCGGCTGGCCGCGAGGGGCGCGCCTGTGCCCCGGGCCGGCCTTTGCCAGGAGATGCTCGATGAAAGACCAGGACGCGCAGTTCGACAGCCTGCTTCCGCCCCTGCGGCTGGACCGGCGGGGATTCATCGCCACGTCGGTGGCGGCGGGATTCTCGCTTGCGGCCGGCCAGGCCGTGGCCCAGACCGCGATTTCCACCGACGCCTCCGGCCTGACCGCCGGCAGGATCGACGTCCCGGTGAAGGACGGCCGCATGCCGGCCTACCGCGCGGCGCCGCAGGGCAAGAAAAACCTGCCCACGCTGCTGGTGGTGTCGGAGATTTTCGGCGTGCACGAGTACATACAGGACGTCTGCCGCCGGCTGGCCCACCAGGGCTACCTGGCCGTCGCGCCGGAATTGTTCGCGCGCCAGGGCGACCCGTCCAAGTACACCGACATTCCGAAGCTGCAGGCCGAAGTGATCAGCAAGGTGCCGGACGCCCAGGCCCAGGCCGACCTGGACGCCGCGGCCGCCTGGGCCGCCGCCAACGGCGGCGACCCGGACCGCCTAGGCATACTGGGGTTCTGCTGGGGCGGACGCCAGGTCTGGCTCTACGCCGCCCACAACCCCAGGCTGAAGGCCGGCGCCGCGTGGTACGGCCAGCTTGGCGGCGAACCCAGCGAGCTCAAGCCCCGCTCGGTGCTGAGCCTGGTCAAGGACCTGAAGGCGCCGGTGCTGGGCGCCTACGGCGGCAAGGACGCCGGCATCCCGCAGACCGACGTGGACCGCATGCGGCTCGCCCTGGCCGAAGGCCCCGCGCCGGCCAAGGCCTCGCGCATCGACGTCTACCCCGACGCGCCGCACGCCTTCCACGCGGATTACCGCCCGTCCTACCGCAAGGCCGAAGCCGAACAGGCCTGGACCCGCATGCTGGACTGGTTCAAGCAGAAGGGGCTGTAGGATGGGTGCAGCGCGAGACGCTCCAGACAAGAACACGGGCGCCAAGCGCGCGTAACCCATCAGGCGGCGCAAGCCGCCGGGTTTCGTCGCATGCTGTTGTTGGCCTCTTGCCAAGAAAACCGGCGGCTTGCGCCGCCTGATGGGTTACGCGCGCTGGATACTTGAGTGCTTGCTTAAGAATTCTCGCGCTGCACCCATCCTACGCCCCGCTCAATCCCGCAACAACTCCACCCCTTCCACCGCCACCAGGGTCGAGCCATACCGGTCCAGCGCCCGCTCCGGCTCGACCCCGATGCGGCCCAGCGCGCCACGCCATCGCGCCGCGTTCGCGGCCAGGACATCGCGCCCCGGCAGCGGCCCGCGCGCCGCCACGATCACCCGGTTCGATTCGCGCAGGTTGAAGAAGGTCCCGAACACGGCCGCGTACGTGGCCGATTCCCGTTCGTACAGCCGGCTGTTGGTGAAGGTGTTGGCGACCACGACGCCGTCGTCCGTCAGGATCGCCTTGACGTGCTCCAGGAATTCCACCGTCATCAGGTGTTCGGGGATGTAGTCGACGTCGAAGGCGTCCAGCATCACCATGTCGTACCGCCGGTTCTCGCGATGCGCGCGTTCGATGTAGGCGCGGCCGTCCTCGATGTGCAGGCGCTGGCGCGGACCTTCGCGGTAGCCGAAGTAGGCGGCGGCGACCTTGCCGACCGCGGGGTCGATTTCCACGGTGTCGATGACCGCCTCGGGCAGCAGCCTGGCCAGGGTGTTCTGCAAGGACGCGCCGCCCAGGCCGACGATCAGTATGCTGGCCGGCGCCGGCTTGGCATACAGCGCGCTCATCATCATGCGGGTGTAGGAGAACACCAGCTTTTCGGGGTCGGCCAGGTCCATGCAGGTCTGGCGGCCGAAGTCCACCATGGTGTTGAAGTTCATGCAGCGCTCGCCGTTTTCCTCGAACACCAGGACGGCGCCGAAGCGCGAGCGTTCGCTGTGCAGCAGTTCGGCGCCGGCCTGCACGCCGGAATGGAAGAGGGCGGCAAGGCCCAGGAACGAGGCGCAGAGCAGGCGGAGCATAAGAGGTGCCATCGATGGGGATGGCACATCATATCGCCCGCCTACTTGGCGTCTTCTCCCGGCAGGCCGTCGTTGACCTCGGCCAGGGCGTTCTTCATGTCCTCGTAGCTCATGACGCGTTCGTTCTGGAACCCGCCCAGCACGCCGCGGCAGCCGTCGACGCCGGAACGCTTCATGTCGTCCATCATGGTCTTGCCCTGGGCCTGCCCCTTCTGGAATTCGGCGTCGTACGCGGCCGCCGAAAAGCCGTATTCCTGGGCGTACTGGAGCAGGTTCTTGCGGGAGTTGGACTGGTGCTGGGCCAGGTCGGGCTCGGAGGCGCCGCAGGCGCGGGCCGCGCCGTTGGAGGCGCCGGCGGCCATGACGAAGGAGTCGTACAGGACCTGTTCGCTGGCGTCGGGGGCCGCCCAGGCGGGGGCGGTCCATAGGGGAGCGGCTGCGCCCAGCGCCCAGGCCAGGCGGGTCAGGATCTTGCGCATCGGTGAATCTCCGCGGGCGTGGGTGTCTGTCACACGAAAATATCCTGCACATTATGACAATCAGCCGTTTCGAGGCCATGTAGGGGCGGTATAGAGTCGTATCAGACTGTGCATCTTCTTTTCCCCGGCCGGGCTTTGCAGCGCCCGGGCCGCGCAAGAACTATGATGGAGCCTGCGGGGCGATTCCGCCCCCGAAGCCGTATCCCTTTACCCCTGGAGATTCCCCATGACGATCAAAGTCGGCGACCGCGTGCCCGACGGCACCCTGACCGAATTCATCGAGACCGAAACCGCCGGCTGCTCGCTGGGCCCCAACGCGTTCCAGGTCGCCGACCTGGTCCGCGGCAAGACCATCGCGCTGTTCGCCGTGCCGGGCGCGTTCACGCCCACCTGCTCGGCCAAGCACCTGCCCGGCTACGTGGAGCAGGCCGACGCGCTCAAGGCCAAGGGCGTCGATGAAATCTGGTGCGTGGCGGTCAACGACGCCTTCGTCATGGGCGCCTGGGGCCGCGAGCAGAAAACCGACGGCAAGGTCCGCATGCTGGCCGACGGCTCGGCGCTGTGGACCCAGGCCCTGGGCCTGGAGCTGGACCTGGTCCAGCGCGGCATGGGCGTGCGCTCGCAGCGCTACTCGGCGCTGATCGTCGACGGCGTGGTCAAGCAGCTGAACGTCGAGGCGCCCGGCAAGTTCGAAGTCAGCGACGCCGCCACCATGCTGTCGCAGGTCTGACCCCCCAGCCGTTTCCGTTTTACCGCTCGACGCCGCGGGCCGCCTTTGCGGCCCGCGGCGCTACCGACAGCAGCGGTCGCCGACGCCATGCTCGCCACCCTTTCCTCATTCTCGTCGCTGTATTTCGCGACCTTGCTGATGCTGATCGGCACAGGTCTGTTCAACACCTACATGGGCCTTCGGCTGACCGCGCAATCGGTCAGCGAGGTATGGATCGGCGCCCTGATCGCCGGCTACTACCTGGGCCTGGTGTGCGGGGCGCGCCTGGGCCACCGCCTCATCATCCGAGTCGGCCACATCCGGGCCTTCGTCGCCTGCGCCGCCATCGCCACCAGCATGATCCTGGCCCAGACGCTGGTCGAATCCATGCCGCTGTGGCTGGTGTTCCGCGTCATCTCGGGCATCGTCATGGTGACCGAATTCATGGTCATCGAGAGCTGGCTCAACGAGCAGACCGAAAACCACCAGCGCGGCCGCGTGTTCTCCGTCTACATGGTGGTGTCCGGCCTGGGCACGGTGCTGGGCCAGCTGGCCCTGACCGCCTACGCCACGCTGGACCTGCGCCCGCTGACCCTGGTGGCGATGTGCCTGGTGCTGTGCCTGGTGCCCATCGCCGTCACGGCCCGCTCCCACCCGCCCACGCCGCTGCCCGCACCGCTGGACATCCGTTTCTTCATGCAGCGCGTGCCGCTGTCGATGACGGTGCTGTTCGTGGCGGGCAACCTGTCCGGGGCCTTCTACGGCCTGGCGGCGGTCTACGCCGCCAAGCACGGGCTGTCCACCTCGCAGGCGGCCATCTTCGTGGCCGCCGCCGTGACCGCCGGCCTGCTGTCCCAATGGCCCATGGGCTGGCTGTCCGACCGCATCAACCGCGCCGGCATGATCCGTTTCAACGCCTTGCTGCTGGTGCTGCTGCCCATCGTCATGTGGGGCTGGATCGCGCTGCCGTACTGGGCGCTGGTCGCCATGTCCTGCATCTTCGGCGTGCTGCAGTTCACGCTGTACCCGCTGGGGGCGGCCTTCGCCAACGACCACGTCGAGTCCGAACGCCGGGTCAGCCTGTCGGCCGTGCTGCTCATGACCTACGGGGTGGGGGCCTGTGTCGGCCCCATGATCGCCGGCGTGATGATGTCGATGGCCGGCCCCAGCATGTACTACGTGTTCATATCGGCCTGCGCCGTGATCCTGGTCTGGCAGGTGCGTCCCACGCGCGTCACCGGCGCGCACCAGGTGGAAGAGGCGCCCACGCACTTCGTGCCCATGCCCGACACGCTGCAGAGCTCGCCGGCGGCGGCGGTGCTGGACCCGCGCGTCGATCCCGAGAACGACATCGCCATGGAGATGGTGCAGCCCGATCCGTCGGCGGCCGTTCCGCCCGCGGAACCGGCTGCGGCGGATGCCGCCGAAGCCGCTTCGGACGAAACGGCCGAACCCGGCGAAGAACGCGAGATCCGCACCGGCACCTGAATCCTGCCCAGGGTCACCAGGGCGCCATCAGCACGATGGCGGCCAGGGCCAGGGCGATGCCCAGCAGGTTCAGGCGCGACAGCGGCTCGCGAAACGCCAGCGCGCCGACCAGCGTGCCCAGCGTGACGACCCCCATGTTCATCGACGCGAACACCAGCGCGGGGTGCTCGGGCAGCGCCTGGTGCGCGCGGATATAGGTCAGGATGTTGCCGAAGTTCGCCAGCCCCAGCGCCACGCCGGCGGCCAGGTGGCGGGCCTCCCAGCGCGTCCGCCGCAGCAGATGGAAGGCCAGCATCAGCAGGCCGGCGATGACGAAGGCCAGCAGCAGGCCGCCCGCGAACGCGGTGCCGGCGCGCGCCATCTGCTTGAACAGAATGTCGATGACGCCATAGCCCAGCCATACCGCCAGCGGCCACAGCCAGGCCGCGCGGCCACCGCCGGGGCCGTCCTCGGCCGCGGGCGGGGCGCGGCGCAGCAGGCAGTACAGCGCGCCGGCGGCCAGCAACGTCGCGCCCAGCTTGCGGGCGCTGGGCGGTTCGCCGAACAGCAGGAAAGCGGCCAGCAACGGAATGAACAGCGACAGCCGCTGCGCGGCGTCGCTGCGCACGATGCCGGCATGGCGCACCGCCTGCGCCATGGCCAGGAACACGCTGGGCAGGAGCACGCCCAGCGCGGCCAGCACCAGCCACGGCGTGCGCGGAGCCAGCAGCCCGGCGGCGTCCGGGCGCAGCACGGCCCAGCAGAGCAGGGCGGCGACCAGGTAATTCATGGCGATGGCCTGGCCCACGTCGATCCGCCAGCGCCGGGCCAGCTTGAGCAGCACGGCCACCGTCACGCTGCATGCGACGCTGGCCAGCAGGTACAGCAGGCCGGGCGTCAGCGGCACGCCGAGGGCTCCCCGCCGTGGCCGGCCGCGTCCACGCGCATGCCCAGGCGCGCCAGCAGGCGCTGGTCGGCTTCCATCTGCGGGTTGGCGGTAGTCAGCAGCGCGTCGCCGTAGAACATGGAATTGGCCCCGGCCATGAAGCACAGCGCCTGCAGCGCGTCGTCCATGGTCTCGCGCCCGGCCGACAGGCGCACCGCGGCGCGCGGCATGGCGATGCGCGCCACCGCGATGGTGCGTACGAACTCGAACGGGTCCAGCGCGGCCACGCCGGCCAGCGGCGTGCCTTCCACCTGGACCAGGTTGTTGATGGGCACGGATTCGGGGTAGGGGTCCATGCTGGCCAGCTGGGCGATCAGGCCGGCGCGCTCGCGCCGCGATTCGCCCAGGCCGACGATGCCGCCGCAGCATACGCTGATGCCGGCCTCGCGCACCCGCTCCAGCGTGTCCAGGCGGTCCTGGTAGGTGCGGGTGGAGATGATCTTGCCGTAGAACTCCGGCGAGGTGTCCAGGTTGTGGTTGTAGTAGTCCAGGCCGGCCTCTTTGAGCTGTTCGGCCTGGCCCTCGCGCAGCATGCCCAGCGTGACACAGGTCTCCAGGCCCAGCGCCTTGACCGCGCTGACCATCTCGGCCACCGCGTCCAGGTGGTGCGGCTTGGGGCTGCGCCAGGCCGCGCCCATGCAGAAGCGCTGCGCGCCGCCGGCCTGGGCCTGGCGCGCCGCGGCCACCACGTCGGCCAGCGGCATCAGCTTGTCGGCGTCCAGGCCGGTGTCGTAGTGCGCCGACTGCGGGCAGTAGGCGCAATCCTCGGGGCACCCGCCGGTCTTGATGGACAGCAGGCTGGAGAGCTGGATGACGTTGGGGTCGAAATGGGCGCGGTGCGTCTGCTGGGCGCGGAACACCAGGTCCATGAACGGCAGCTCGTAGAGCGCCAGGATGTCGGCGGCGCTCCAGGCGGCGGGGGCGGCGGGCCGGGCGGGAGTCGGGACGGGAATGTAGGCGGTCTGCATGAACGGGCTCCTGTCGGTCTGGCGGAATCGAGCCGCTTGCTGGGCAAGGGCAGGTCCGGCGGATCGTAAGAAGCGGCGCAGGGTTTGCGCAATCGGCCTGGTATGGAAGAAATTAGCTGCTGATTGATGTATTTTTGGCGGAAATTAGCGGATTTTGGCTTGCCGCTTCCGTTAACTCGGCCGCATCTTCGGCGACGCGCCCGGGCCGATTATTTTGCATCTAATTGTAAATAACCCGGACCTCATTCCGGGCGCCGCCTGTCGGCCTTGCGGGCCGATTCATGCCCGGTGATGCCGCGGTCGCGCGCCCAGACGATGGCGGCGCTGCGGCGGTGCACGCCGATCTTGCTGTAGATGGTGGCCACGTGGTTGCGCACCGTGTTGCGCGACAGCTTCAGGGTCTTGGCGATATCGTCGTCGTCATGGCCCTGGCACATCAGCCCCAGCACCTCGCGCTCGCGCGAGGTCAGCTGCGCCAGTTCGGTGACGTCGCGCGTGGCGGGAGCGGGTTGGCGCAGCTGCGCCAGTTTCTCGATGATGCCGCGGCTGAACCAGGAGGTGTCCTGCATGACGGCCTCGATGGCGGTCAGCAGTTCGGTCTCGGAGCGCTTGCGCTCGGTGATGTCGTGCATCACCACCAGCAGGCGCCGCTGGCCGCCGATCATGACGGGCTCGGCCGAGACCAGGCAGTCCAGCTGTCCGCCGTCATGCGTGAGCAGCGCGGCCTCGCGGTTGCGCAGGCTTTCGCCGCCGCGCAGGCTGGCGGCCAGGCCGTCGTAGGACTGCAGGCCCAGCTCGGTCAGCGCCTGGCCGACGCTTTTTTCCGCGGGCACCCCGGTGGCCGCCACGCAGGCGTCGTTGACGTCCAGCACGCTCAGGTCGTCGGCCTCGCACAGCGCCATGGGCACGGGCGCCAGGCGGAAGGCCTTGGAGAAGCGCTCCTCGCTTTCGCGCAGGGCCAGTTCTGTGCGCTTGCGGGCCTCCAGGTCGATGAAGGTGAACAGCATGCAGGGCTCGCCGTTCATGTCGATGGGCTGGCCGGCCACGATCACGAACTTCTCGCCGCCGTCGGCCAGTTTGACCACGCCTTCGCGCTGGGGGATGGTCCGGCCCTCGTCGAGCCGGGCGACCGCGGCTTCCTTGTCCTCGCCGCCGTCCAGCACGTCGAGCTCATAGGTGGACTTGCCCAGCACGGTATCGCGCGTATGGCCGGTCATTTCCAGAAAGCCCTGGTTGACCTTCACGTAGCGCAGATCGGCCAGCCGGCAGATCAGGGCGGGAGCGGGATTGGCGTTGAAGGTGCGCTCGAAGCGCTCCTCGGCGTTGATCTGTTCGGTCTGGTCGTGCAGGATCAGCACGCGAAAGCCCGCGCCGTCGCCGTTTTCCAGGTTCAGGCCGCGCGCGCGCACGTTGCGCAGGAATTCCTCGTCGTCCTTGCGCCGCAGGTCCAGCATCAGTTCCTCGAACGGCTCGGCGGCGGCCAGGCGGTCCAGCGGATACTGGCGGGCAGGCAGGCGGTGATGGTTGCGGTAGGTGAGGGTGTAGCGCTTGCGGTAGCCGGCGGGCGTCTCGCCCAGCTCTTCGAGCTTTCCGGCGCCGTGCAGGGCCAGGGCGCTGTCATTGGCCCAGGCGATGGCGCCATTGGATTCCAGCAGAATGATGCCTTCGTTCAGGCCGGCGATGATGTCCTGCAGATGCTGTCGGTGCGCATGGGGCGCGGCGGCTTTCGCGGTCACGTAGTCCTCTTCATTTCGCAGGGCACGAACGTAAAGGATGACGGCGCGGCCCGCTGCTGTCCAGATGGCGAAACGGACGAGTCTGCGCGTACCGGGCGCAGACCCGGCAGGCTTTTCGGATAGGCCCGTGCGGCGCGGTCCCGAATCTAATATACTCAAAAAATATTAACGATCCGTGCAGCGAGCTTGCCGGCCGGCGCGGCGCGGCCGCGGCTGTTGCAGGGATTCTGGTCATCATCGCCATGAAACAAGCCCCGCCCGTCGTCAAAACCCGCGCGACCGAAGCCGCCTACGATGCGATCGAACAGATGATCGCGACGCTCAAGCTCGAACCCAACCAGCCCATCGTCGAAAGCGACCTGATCCAGATGACCGGCCTGGGCCGCACGCCCATCCGCGAAGCGCTGATGCGCCTGGTGGCCAGCGGCCTGATCGAGCAGCAGCCGCGCCGCGGCCTGCGCGTGAGCGAAATCCGCATCGCCGAGCACCTGATCCTGATCGAAACGCGCCGCGTGCTGGAACGGCTGATCGCCATGTCCTCGGCGCGCCGCGCCACGCCGGAGCAGCGCGCCAAGCTGCTGCAGCATGCGCATGACATGGTCGACGCCGCCAGCCGCGGCGACCTGGCCGGCTACATGCACGCCGACCAGGCCCTGGACCGGGTCAATCACGAAGCCAGCCGCAACCCCTACGCGGTGCAGGCCATCATTCCCATGATCATCCAGTGCCGGCGGTTCTGGTACGCCTTCCAGCACGAAGGCGACCTGGAGCGCGGCGCCCAATGCCACCTGATGGAGGCCGAGGGCATCTACGCCAACGACCCCGAGCGCGCCATGGCCGGGGCCGACGCGCTGATGAGCTACCTGATGGAATTCACCCACACGGTGATCGAAGGGTGAGGAAGCCGGGCGGCCATCGGGGCCGCCCGGCGCCGCTCAGTTGACGTACCAGATGGTCTTGACCTGCTGGTACTGGTCCAGCGCTTCCAGGCCGTTGTCGCGGCCGCCGAAGCCGGACTGCTTGTAGCCGCCGAAGGGCGTGGTGATGTCGCCTTCGGAGAAGCCGTTGATGGACACCGTGCCGGCCTGGATGGCCCGCGCCACGCGTTGCGCGCGGCGCACGTCGCGGGTGTAGAGCGAGGCCGCCAGGCCGTAGTGGCTGTCGTTGGCCAGCTCGATGGCCTCGGCCTCGGTCTCGAAGGTCGTGACGGCCAGGATGGGGCCGAACACCTCTTCCTGGAACAGCCGCGAGTCCGCCGCCACGGCGTCGAACACCGTCGGCTCGATGTACCAGCCGCTGCCCAGTTCCGCGTGGATGCGCCCGCCGTGCGCCAGGCGCGCGCCCTGCGCCGCGGCGCCTTCGAGGAAACCGCGCACCTTGTCGAAATGCGCGCGCTCGATCATGGGGCCGATCTTGACCTCGGGATCGGTGGGCAGGCCCACCTTCCATTCCGACAGGCGCTGGCGCAGCCGTTCGAGCAGGGCGTCCTTGATGCCGGCCTGGACGATCAGGCGCGAGCCGCAGCTGCAGTTCTCGCCCATGTTCCAGAAGGCGGCCGCCAGCACGTGGTCGGCCAGGCCGTCCAGGTCGGCGTCCTCGAAAATCACCTGCGGGCTTTTGCCGCCGCATTCCAGCACGATTTCCTTCAGGTTGCTCTCGGCCGAGTACTTGAGGAAGTAGCGCCCCACCTCCGTGGAGCCCGTGAAAGAGACCACGTCCACGTCCATGTGGCGGCCGAGCGCCTGGCCCACCTCTTCGCCCAGGCCGGTGACCAGGATCAGCGCGCCGGCCGGAATGCCGGCCTGGTGGGCCAGCTGGGTCATGCGGTAGGCGCTCAGCGAAGTCAGCTCGGCCGGCTTGACGATCACCGAGTTGCCGGCGGCCAGCGCCGGCGCCACTTTCCAGGCGTACATCTGCGCCGGGAAGTTCCACGGCAGCACCGCGCCCACCACGCCGATGGGTTCTTTCACGATCAGGCCCAGCGCCTCCGAGCCGGTCGGCGAGATGCGGCCGTAGCACTTGTCCACGGCTTCGGCGTACCAGCGGAACGTGTCCAGCGTGGCCGGCAGGTCGGTGTTCAGGCATTCGGTGATGGGCTTGCCGGCGTCGATGCAGTCCAGCGCCGCCAGCTCTTCGGCGTGCTCGGTCAGCAGGTCGGCCCAGGCCAGCATGACGCGCTTGCGCTCGGCCGGCGCCAGGCCCGACCATTCGCCGGACTTGAAGCTGGCGCGCGCGGCGCGCACGGCCAGGTCCACGTCGGCCGCGGTTCCGGCCTCGATCGCGCCGATCACGCTGTTGTCGATGGGCGTGGTGTTCTCCAGGCGGGCGCCGGGGGCGGCGTGGCCGGGAATCAGGTGGCCCGCCCAAAGTTGGCCGGCGCGGGCCTGCTCGAATATCCGCTCTTTGGTTTGAGGCATGGCTCGCTCCTTATCCCTGGTAGGCGTCGAGCATCGCGATGAACGCGCGCTCGTCCTCGGCCGACAGCGGCGCCAGCGGCAGGCGCACCGTCCCGGCGTCCACGCCGTGGCGACGGCAGCCGAGCTTGGCCTTCTGGTTGTAGTCGCCCGATTCCATGGCCTGGATCACGGGGTACATGCCGCTCATCAGGCGGCGCACTTCGTCCCAGCGCTGTTCGCCGGCGGCCTTGACCATGGCGGCCTGCTCGGCCGGGAACACGTTGGCGCCGCCGCTGATCCAGCTGCGCACGCCCCAGAACAGGAAGTCGGCGGCCATGTCGTCGGACCCGCTGACGATCTGGAAGTCCGGGATGCGGGCCTGGATCAGGGCCAGCGCGCGGTTGAAGTTGCCGCTGCTTTCCTTGATGCCGACGATGTTGGGGATGCGGGCCAGCTCGGCGATGGTTTCGACCGCGATCTGCACGCCGATGCGCGCCGGGAAGTCGTACAGGATGATGGGCAGCGGCGTGGCGGCGGCCACCGTGCGGAAGTGCGCCAGGATGCCGGCCTGTTCGGGCAGGCTGTACGGCGGCGCGGTCAGCATCAGGCCCTGGTAGCCCAGTTCCTGCGCCTGCCGGGCGTTGCGGATGGCCTGCGGCGTGGACAGCGCGTTGATGCCGGCGATGAGGGTGATGCGCCCGCGCGCGGCCTCGGCGACGGTGCGCAGCACCAGCTCGCGCTCGGCGTCTTCCAGCGCGTAGAACTCGCCGGTCGTGCCGCAGGCCACGATGCCGGCCACGCCCGCTTCCACGAAGCGATCCACCAGCTGCCGCAGGGCGTCGGCGTTGACGCCGCCGTCCGCGCCGAACGGCGTCACGATGGGTACCAGGACTCCTTCGATATTCATAACTCTTCCTAATGCAAAAAAGGACCCGTATTAGCGGGAGAAAGCCGGGCCGCGCGGGCCCGTCAGCCAGATGGTTCAGAACCCCACGATGCGCTGCGGCAGCCAGGTCGCCAGGACCGGAAACAGCGCCACCAGGGCCAGCGTCACGAACTGCACCAGGATGAAGGGGATCACCCCCCGGCATACCTGGCCGTACTTCATGTCGGGCGGGGCGATCGACAGCAGGTAGAAGATCGACGAGGCCATGGGCGGCGTCAGGTAGCTGGTCTGGATCACGATGATCACCAGCGTGCCGAACCAGATCGGGTCCACGCCCGCGGCCGTCAGCACCGGCAGGAACAGCGGCACGCAGATCAGCACGTTGGCGGTCCAGTCCAGCACGAAGCCCAGCAGGAACACGATGACCAGGAACAGCACCAGCGTGCCGTTCACGCTCAGGCCCAGGTCCGCGGTCAGGCCCTGGATCAGGCGCGAGCCGCCGTTGGCCGCGAAGATGCCGGTGAACATGATGCCGCCGGCCACGATCAGCAGGATCATGGCCGAGATCCGCACCGTGATCGCCAGCGACTCGCGCAGCATCGGGATGCTGAACTGGCCGTAGCAGATGCACAGGACCAGGGCGCCGATCGCGCCGACGGCGGCGGCCTCGGTCGGCGAGGCGATGCCGGCCATCAGCGAGCCCAGCACCGCGAAGATCAGCAGCATCGTGGGCACCAGCCCGCTGAGCGTGATGCGCAGCTTGTCGGCCAGCGGCAGGCGCATGTCCTCGGCGTCGGCGGGCGGGCCTTTCTTCGGATTGAGCACGCACACGCCGATGATGTAAAGGATGAACAGGCCCACCATGATGAGGCCGGGAAACAGCATGGCCGCGAACAGTTCGCCCACCGAGATCTGGGCCAGCGAGGCGTACACCACGGCCACCACCGAGGGCGGAATCATGGTGCCCAGCGAGCCGCCGGCGCAGATCGTGCCGGCGATCAGCGAGTTGTCATAGCGAAAGCGCTGCATCGCCGGAATCGCCATCAGGCCCACCATGACCTCGACCGCGCCGACCACGCCGGCCGCGGCCGCGAAGGTCGCGCCCATGGCGATGGTGGCCACGGCCAGGCCGCCGGGCAGGCGTCCCAGCCACAGCTGCATGGTGCGGAACAGGCGCGCGGCGATCCCCGAGCGTTCCAGGATCGCGCCCATCAGCACGAACATCGGAATCGCCGACAGGACGTAGTTGGTGGCGGCGGAATACAGCCCGCCGTAGAGCTGGTTGAAAACGTTTCCGCCAAAGGCGAACCAGCCGCCGACGATGGCGGGAATGATCAGCGCGAGGGAAACCGGGATGCCCAGGAAAATCAGCAGGAACATCCCGGGGAACATCAGGGCGGCGACAGTCGGATTCATCAATGTTCCTTCGTGGCCGATGCGCGCTGGCCCGCGAAGGCGCGCAGGCCTTCGGCCGCGAGTTGCAGGGTCATCGCGATCAGGCCGATCGCGATCAGCAGATAGAAAGGCCACATCAACGGCGCCCAGGGGCTGACCGTCTCGACCTCCTGGCGCACCCAGGCGCGCCAGGAGTGCGACAGCGCGATCCAGGACAGCACGCCGAAAAACGGCGCCAGGATCAGCAGGTAGGCGACGCCCTGGACCGCGTCGTTGACGCGCGCCGGCAGGCGGTTGCGCAGCACGTCGATGCGGATGTGGCCGTCTTCGCGCAGCACATAGGCCATGCCCAGCAGGAACACCGCGCCGTTGCTCATATAGGCGATGTCGAACGCCCACGCGGTGGGCGCGTCGAACACGTAGCGCGCGAAGACTTCGTAAACCATCGCCAGGGTCAGCACCGCCGCCGCCAGGCTGGCCAGCAGGGACGCGAACCGGGATACGCCATTGGCGAACCGGGCCAGGACATCGAGCATGATCGCCTTCCTCGCCGTGCGTCAGTTGCGGACCAGATAGCCGCTCTCGGCCTTCCAGCGCTCGTGATAGGCCTGGTAGTCGGCCAGCACCTCGGCCATCTCAGGCTTGCCGGCGGCCTTGCGGGCCTCGGCCGTCTTGCGCATCCAGTCGTTGCCGGCGTCGGACAGCTGCTTCACGAATTCGGGGGCCAGCGTGATGATCTCGTTGCGGCCGCTGCGGTATTTCGCCATGGCCTTCATGTCGGCGTCGTAGAAGTAGTCCAGGCTCTGCTGCGTGGTGAGTTCGGCGGCCGCCTCGATCAGCGGCTTGAGGTCGGCCGGCACCTTGTCCCAGGTTTCCTTCTTCACCACCACTTCCCACATGAAAGTGGGCTGGTGCACGCCCGGCACCACGATGTACTTGGCGGCCTGGTGAAAGCCCTCGGGCATGTTGGCCGACGGCGGCGCCCACTCCACGGCGTCCACGCCCTTGCGCTGCAGCAGCGTATAGGTCTCGCCCGGCGGCACCACGGTCGGCACGGCGCCGAAGTAGTCGCGCATCACTTCGTCCCAGGGGCCGGAGGTGCGGTACTTCAGGTTCTTCAGGTCCTCGGCGTTGCGGATGGGCTTGTTGGCGTGCGCCATGATCTCGGAGGAGCCGATGCCCACGATCATGGTCTTCAGGCCCTGGCCGGCGCGCAGCTTTTCCAGCCGCTGCTTGCCGCCGCCCTCGTACAGCCAGGCCTTGTAGGCGTCGGGGCCCATGCCGCCCGGAAAGCCCGAGAAGATGGCGTTTTCCGGATTCTGGTTGACCAGGTAGCTGGAGGTGGAATGGCCGGCCTCGACCACGCCGTCCTGCACCGCGTCGAACACTTTCAGCGCCGGCACGATCACGCCCGCGCCGAAGGGCTGGATCTCCACGCGCCCGCCGGTCAGGGTCTTGGCGTTGGCGGCGAAACGTTCCAGGAAATTCTTGTAGAAGGGCGAGCCTTCCGGAACCGAGGTCGGCACTCGCCAGGTGACGTCCGCCGCGGCGGCGGAACCGGCGGCGCATGCCGAAATGACGGCGGCGGCCAGGGCGCGGGTCAGTGTTTTCATGGTTTCCCCTTGTGGATGTGGAAATCGGAGCGGTGATTTGCGGCACAGTCTAATATCCATTAAATATATCAACAACATATTTAAGGGTAAGTCCTAGGCGGCTGGCGCCGCAGGCAGGCAGGGGAAGGGGGAGGGGAAGGGCGCAATCAGGCTGGCGCCGAAATGACAAAAGCCCTGTAAGCAAGGGCTTACAGGGCTTTCCTGAATTCTTGGCGGAGCGGACGGGGCTCGAACCCGCGACCCCCGGCGTGACAGGCCGGTATTCTAACCAACTGAACTACCGCTCCGCAGCGGTGTGCTTGACGACTTTCATCGCTGCGGTGTCAAGGCAGCGGTACTGCAAAATAGGGCCAGCGAACTGGCGTCCCCTAGGGGATTCGAACCCCTGTACTCACCGTGAAAGGGTGATGTCCTAGGCCTCTAGACGAAGGGGACTTGGACTGCGTATCGCACGAACTGCTGCGATATTACTACCGTACTACTTACTGGTGGAGGTAAGCGGGATCGAACCGCTGACCTCTTGCATGCCATGCAAGCGCTCTCCCAGCTGAGCTATACCCCCCAGGTTACCTTGTTGCCACAGACTGCCGGCAACCAGGCCTTACACCCTAAAAAGCAAAAAGCCCCGAATACGGAGCTTTTGAAAGATTCCGTTCAAGGAGCTTTTGGCGGAGCGGACGGGACTCGAACCCGCGACCCCCGGCGTGACAGGCCGGTATTCTAACCAACTGAACTACCGCTCCGCAGCGGCTTACTCAAACTAGATCACTTCAACTGCATCTAGGTACTGCATTTACTACCAGCGAACTGGCGTCCCCTAGGGGATTCGAACCCCTGTACTCACCGTGAAAGGGTGATGTCCTAGGCCTCTAGACGAAGGGGACTTGGACTGCTTTCTTCGCTTTGGACTGGTGGAGGTAAGCGGGATCGAACCGCTGACCTCTTGCATGCCATGCAAGCGCTCTCCCAGCTGAGCTATACCCCCGTTTTCTAATCAATTCCGACTGGCTTTCAAGTGTTGCGTTTGCTTCACTTTTCTGCTCGTCACCGGTTTTGTTTAGTGCCGTTGGCGAAGAAACGAGATTATGCACGAACTAAATTTTGCGTGCAAGTCGGTTTGCGGCAAAAAACAAAAAAGTTGTGAAAAAGTGGGGGCGGCGGCGGACCGTCGAGTGACGGTTGCGTATTTGTTGGGCAGCCCGGGAAAGTCTTTTCCAAGCCAAGTCCAGGAAAATCAAGGGCTTGCGGGAATATCATCGCAATAGCGAAAATTTTGCCGTTTTGCCACACTTGGCCGACGGCATCGATCAGGACGGAACGCGATGAGCAGGACTTCTTTTCCCACGCGCCCGCTGGGCAGCACCGGCATGGCGATCACCCGCATCGGCCTGGGCGCCTGGGCCATCGGCGGCAACGGCTGGGCGGTGGGCTGGGGCCCGCAGGACGATGCCGATTCCATCGCCGCGATCCGCAGGGCCGTGGAGCGCGGCATCAACTGGATCGACACCGCGGCGGTGTACGGCCTGGGCCATTCCGAAGAAATCGTGCGCCGCGCGCTGGCGCAGATGCCGGCAGCGGAACGGCCGTACGTATTCACCAAGTGCGGCCTGACCTGGTCCGCCGAGCAGCCGCAGGCCATGCCGCGGCGCACCGGCGCGCCGGCCAGCATCCGGCGCGAACTGGAGGACTCGCTGCGCCGTCTGGGGGTGGAGCGCATCGACCTCTACCAGATGCACTGGCCGGCGGGCGACGGCACGCCGCTGGAGGCGTACTGGCAGGAGCTGCTGGACCTCAAGCGCGAGGGCAAGGTGCGGGCGGTGGGACTGTCGAACCACAATCTCGCGCAACTGCAGCACGCCGAGGCGCTGGGCCACGTGGACACGCTGCAGCCGCCGTTCTCGGCCATCCAGCGCGGCGCCGGCGGCGACCTGATTCCCTGGTGCGCGCGCAACGGCACCGGCGTCATCGTCTACAGCCCGATGCAGTCCGGCCTGCTGACCGGGCGCTTCAGCCTGGAGCGCGCCCGCGCGCTGCCGGCCGACGACTGGCGCGCGCGCAACGCGGAATTCGCCACGCCCAACATCGAGCGCAACCTGGCGCTGGCCGAGGCCTTCAAGCCGGTCGCCGAGCGCCACGGCGCGACCGTCGCCGCGGTGGCGGCGGGCTGGACGCTGGCCTGGCCGGGCGTGACCGGGGCCATCGTGGGCGCGCGCAGCGCGGCGCAGGTGGACGGGCTGCTGGGTGCCGCGGAGCTGGAACTGGACAGCGAGGACATGGACGCCATCGCCGAGGCGATCGAGCGCAGCGGCGCGGGCTTCGGCCCGCTGCGCCCGCCCGAAGAGAACGGCGCGCTGCCGGATTATCTGTTCGCCTGAGCGCGCGTACGTTTACGCGCGGCGGCTCTTGCGGCCGCTGCCCACGGCCGCGATCAGCGCCAGCCCGATCAGGGCCAGCGCGGTCTTGTCGCCGAAGCGGGCGTAGGGCGTCAGGCCCGTCATGCCCTGCACGGACACCGGCAGCACGCCGGCCTGCAGCGGCGCAAGCTGCGCCGCCACGCGGCCCTTGGCGTCGATGGCGGCGGTGATGCCGGTATTGGTCGAGGTCAGCATGGGCCGCGCCGTTTCGATGGTGCGCAGGCGGCCGATCTGCAGGTGCTGGCGCAGCGCCCAGGTGTCGCCGAACCAGCCCAGGTTGCTGACGTTCACCAGGATGGTGGCGCCCGGTTCGCCGTTGGGGCCGGGCTGCAGCGCGGGCAGCAGGTCGGGGCCGAACAGGTCTTCGTAGCAGATGTTGAACGCGATGTGCTGGCCGCCCACGGCGAACGGCGCCTGGCGCCGCGCGCCGCGGTCGAAGTCGCCCAGCGGAATGTTCAGCATGTCGACGAACCAGTGAAAGCCCGGCGGCACGTATTCGCCCCAGGGCACCAGATGGCGCTTGTCGTAGCGCATCGCGGTGGCGCCGGCCACCAGGTGCTCCACCGGCGTATTGCCGTCGAAGCCCATGACGCTGTTGGTGTAGCGGTCGCGCCCGTCCACGCGGTCGTGCAGCGGCACGCCCATGGCGATGACGGTATTGCGCTGCGCGGCCACGCCGCGCCAGGCGTCCCAGACGCGCGGATCGAGCTGGTCCTGGAAAACGGGCAGCACGGTCTCCGGCAGGATGACCAGCTGCGGATCGGGCACGCCGGGCGCCGGCGGCATGGCCGCCAGGTCCAGGTGGCGCACCAGGCTTTGTTCCAGCAGCGCCGGGTCGAATTTCTGCGATTGCTCGATATTGCCCTGGACCAGCCGCACGTTGAGCGGCTCGCCCGCGGGCGCCGACCAGTCGATGCGCGACAGCGGCCAGCCGGCCGCGGCCAGCGCCAGCGCGATGCCGGCGGCCAGCGCGTGGCGCGAGCCCTGCCGCGATTTTTTCGAGGGCTGCCACAGGCTGGCGAGCGCGGCGGCGGCGAAGGCGGAAATGAACGCCATGCCGTGCACGCCCAGCAGCGGCGCCCAGCCGGCGATGGGGCCGTCGACCTGGGCGTAGCCGATGTTCAGCCACGGAAAGCCCGTCAGCAGCACGGCGCGCAGCCATTCGAACGCCGCCCACATCGCGGCCCAGGCCAGGGTCGCCGACAGGATGCGCGCGGGCGCGGCGTCCGGCGCCAGCGGCGCGTAGCGGCGCGCCAGCGCGCCGGCGGTGGCCGGAAACAGCGCCAGGAAAGCCGACAGCGCCAGCACCGCCGCCACCGACAGCGGCGCCGACAGGTCGCCGTAGCGGTGCAGGCTGATGAAGATCCAGTACAGCCCCAGCGCGTAAGTGCCGAAGCCGAACAGCCAGCCGCGGCCCCAGGCCTGGCGGGCCGAGGGCGCGTACAGCGTCACGCGCGCGGCGATGGCCAGCATCAGGATCTGGGTGCCGGCCAGCGCCCAGTCGGGCAGGGGGCCGGGCGAGAAAGTCAGGGCGTGCACGGCGCCGGCCAACAGCAGGCCGGCGGCGCCGCGCAGGATGCGGCCGCGCGTGGGACTCGTCATGCGTCGGTAGAGGGCAGGGAGGCTGAGGGGGGAGCGTTGCGCTTGACGCGCAGCCAGATGGCGCGGCGCGCGTCGCCGCGCGCCACTTCCAGGCGCAGGCCGTCGAATTCGGCGGTGTCGCCGCGGCGCGGGATGCGGCCGAGCTGGCCGCCCATCCAGCCGCCGACGCTGTCGTACTCGTCGTCGGGCAGCTGGCAGCCGAACACTTCGTTGAAATGCGAGATATCGGTGGCGGCCAGGACGCGCCACTGGTTCTCGCCTTCCGGGAAGATGGAGTCTTCCTCGGTTTCGTCGAATTCGTCTTCGATGTCGCCGACGATCTGTTCCAGCACGTCTTCCATCGTGACCAGGCCGGAGATGCCGCCGTGCTCGTCGATGACGATGGCCTGGTGGTTGCGGCTGGCGCGGAACTCGTGCAGCAGCACGTTCAGGCGCTTGGATTCCGGAATGAACACGGCCGGGCGCACCAGCGTGCGCACTTCGATGCCGGGTTCCAGCATGCAGCGCAGCAGGTCCTTGGCCAGCAGGATGCCGATGATGTTGTCGCGGTCGCCTTCGTAGACGGGGAAGCGCGAGTGCGCGGTCTCGATGACCGAGGCGACCAGATGGGCGAGGGGCTGGGTGACGTCGAGCAGGTCCATGCGCGAGCGCGGGACCATGATGTCGCCGACGGTGCCTTCGGACACGGCCAGCGCGCCCTTGATCATTTTGTAGGACTCGGCATCGAGCAGTTCACGCTCGTGCGCGGCTTCCAGGACGGCCTTGATGCCTTCGCGGTCCTCGGGCTCGCGGCGCACGAGGGAAAGCAGGCGGTCTAGAAGGGATTTGGTGGCGGGTTTGGTAGAGCGAGCAGGCGTCGCTTCAGGAGCAGGGTAAGGGTCAGACATCGTCCGGGAGGACAGGTTGCGGAACGGCCAGCATAACCGAAACTGGCTTCCGATTTGTAACGCGGTGGTCCGAAATGCGCGGAACCCCCGCCATCTGCGCCTTGCTGCACGCCATTTTTCGGCAATTTCTCAGGGTTGTCCCGAGGGGCCGTTTTCAGGACTCAAGGTAGGGGTCGGCGATGCCCATGGCGGCCAGCGTGGCGGTTTCCAGCGCTTCCATGCGCTTGGCCTCGCGGGCCTTGATGTGGTCGTAGCCCAGCGCGTGCAGCACGCCGTGGACGGTCAGGTGGGCGGCGTGGTCCAGCAGCTGCTTGCGCTGTTCGCGGGCCTCGCGCACCAGCACCGGCACGCACATGACGATGTCGCCGCGGGCCACGCCCAGCGGGTCCACGCCGTATTCGAAGGTGAGCACGTTGGTGGCGTAGTCGCGCCCGCGGAAATCGCGGTTCAGGCGCCGGCCCTCGGCCGCGCCGACCAGGCGCAGGCTGAGCTCGGCGGCGGAGAATTCCACCAGGCCGTCGCCGGCCGCGCCGGCCAGCGCGCGTTCGGCCCAGCGGCGCAGGCGCCAGCGCGGCAGCCGGTCTTCCTGCACGCCGTACTGCACCGACAGCGACAGTCCGGGCTTCGCGGGATCACTGTGCACGGGTCACTCCTCGCTTTCCGCCGCGCGGTCGTAGGCGTCGACGATGCGCGCGACCAGCGGATGGCGCACCACGTCCCGGCTGGTGAAGCGGGTGGTGGCGATGCCCTGCACGTCGTGCAGCACCTTGACCGCGTGCGCCAGGCCGCTGTCCTGGCCGCGCGGCAGGTCCACCTGGGACGGATCGCCGGTGATGACGGCCTTGCTGCCGAAACCGATGCGGGTCAGGAACATCTTCATCTGTTCCGGCGTGGTGTTCTGCGCCTCGTCCAGGATGACGAAGGCGTGGTTCAGCGTGCGTCCGCGCATATAGGCCAGCGGCGCGATTTCGATGGTCTGCTTTTCGAACAGGCGCTGCACCTTCTCGAAGCCCATCAGGTCGTAGAGCGCGTCATACAGCGGCCGCAGGTACGGATCGACCTTCTGCGCCAGGTCGCCGGGCAGAAAGCCCAGGCGCTCGCCGGCCTCGACCGCCGGGCGCGTCAGCACCAGGCGCTGCACGGTGTCGCGCTCCATCGCGTCGATGGCGCAGGCCACCGCCAGCCAGGTCTTGCCGGTGCCGGCCGGGCCGACGCCGAAGGTGATGTCGTGCTTGAGGATGTTGTTGAGGTAGTCGCGCTGGCGCGGCGTGCGTGGACGCAGGTCGCTGCGCTTGGTGCGCAGGGCGATGCCGTCGCTTTCGTCGTCCAGCGGCGGCAGCGGGTCCAGCGCCTGGGCCTGCTCTTCCTTCAGCTGCGCTTCCTGGCGGCCGACGCCGATCTCGACCAGCCCCAGCTGGATGTCGTCGACCGACAGCGCGCGGTGCACGGCCTGTTCATGGAAGCGGCGCAGGACGCGGGCGGCCAGCTCGGCCAGTTCGCCTTCTATCGTGACGCGGCTGCCGCGGCGCGACAGCTTGACGTTCATGCCGTCGGCCAGCTGCCGCAGGTTTTCGTCCAGCGGGCCGCAGAGGTTGGCCAGATGGGTGTTGTCGCCGTCCAGGACGACGACGGCGGGCATGCTGCGACGGGCGCGGGAGCGGGGTGTGGTCATTCGGCCTCTGGGGAATCGCGGTCCACGTCGGCCACCCGCGCGCGCAGCGAATTGGTGTGCGCTTCGGTGATGATGACGTCGACCATTTGTCCGATGAGCCGCGCGGGAGCGGCGAAGTTGACGATGCGGTTGTTCTCGGTGCGGCCCATCAGTTCGTTGGGGTCGCGCCGCGACGGGCCCTCGACCAGCAGGCGCTGGCGGGCGCCGATCATGTTGCGGGCGATTTCGGCGGCCTGCTGGTTGATCAGCGCCTGCAGGCGCTGCAGGCGGCGCAGCTTGACGTCCTGCGGGGTGTCGTCGTGCAGGTCGGCCGCGGGCGTGCCCGGACGGCGCGAATACACGAACGAGAACGAGGTGTCGAAACCGACGTCCTCGATCAGCTTCATGGTCTTTTCGAAGTCTTCCTCGGTCTCGCCCGGGAAGCCGACGATGAAGTCCGAGGACAGCGTCAGGTTCGGACGGGCGGCGCGCAGGCGGCGCACCACGGACTTGAACTCCAGCGTGGTGTAGCCGCGCTTCATCGCGGCCAGCACGCGGTCGCTGCCGGCCTGCACCGGCAGGTGCAGGAACGACACCAGCTTGGGCAGGCGGGCGTAGGCGTCCACCATGCGCTGGGTCATTTCCTTGGGGTGCGAGGTGGTGTAGCGGATTCGTTCGATGCCGGGAATCTCGTGCACGTATTCCAGCAGCATGGCGAAGTCGGCGATTTCGCCGCTGTCGGCCATGCGCCCGCGGTAGGCGTTGACGTTCTGGCCCGGCAGCGTCACTTCCTTGACGCCCTGGTCGGCAAGGTCGGCCACCTCGACCAGCACGTCCTCGAAGGGACGCGAGACTTCCTCGCCCCGGGTGTAGGGCACCACACAGAAGCTGCAGTACTTGCTGCAGCCTTCCATGATGGACACGAAGGCCGTGGCGCCCTCGACGCGCGGCGGCGGCATGTTGTCGAACTTCTCGATCTCCGGGAAGCTGATGTCCACCTGCGAGCGGCCCTCGGCGCGGCGGCGCTGGATCAGCTCGGGCAGGCGGTGCAGCGTCTGCGGACCGAACACCACATCCACGTAGGGCGCGCGCTTGACGATGGCCTCGCCTTCCTGGCTGGCCACGCAGCCGCCCACGCCGATCACCAGATCCGGGTTGATCTTCTTCAGGTGCTGCACGCGGCCCAGGTCGGAGAACACTTTCTCCTGCGCCTTTTCGCGCACCGAACAGGTGTTGAACAGGATGACGTCGGCTTCTTCCGGGTCGTCGGTCAGCTCCAGCCCCTGGTCGCCGCGCAGCACGTCGGCCATCTTGTCGGAGTCGTACTCGTTCATCTGGCACCCGAAAGTGCGGATGTACAGCTTGCGGGGGGAGCCGCCGCCTGCGGTCATGGGCGCGTCGGCCGCGCGGTCGTGCGCGGCGTTCGCGCGCTTGATGGAGATTTCTTGCATGGTGGTCGCCGTGACGGGTGTAGATCCCGGGGGCAGAAAGAGGGGAAACGCGGAATTTTAACCCTTGCGTGAAATTTGTTTCTTGGAATGCGGCGCAAGGGCCGTTACGATAGCGTGCCCGCCGCCATTCAGGCGGTTGTAACCAATCTCATTCCCCCCCGATAGCGGTGCCGATGACCCCCAATCCCCCGATTCCTCCGGTATCCGTCGCCGGGGCCGAAAGCGCCGCCGGCGCGCCCGCGGCAGGCAGCTGGCGTAATCCGTTTTCGCCGCTGACCTGGGTGCTGCTGGGCTGCGCGCTGGCGCTGGCCGCCGGCGCCAGCGCCCTGTGGATAGACCTGCCCCTGGCCGTGTGGATCAAGCAGTCGGTGACCGAGAACGTGAACGAATCGTTCGAATGGGTGGGCGAACTGGGCGAAAGCGGCCGCTACATCGGCGTGGCGCTGGCGTTCTACGTGATCGGCCTGATCGGCCTGGCGCGCGGCTGGCGCAATCCCATGCGCATGAGCTATGCCAGCATGGCCCGCGGTAGCCTGCTGATGCTCTCCACCATGGCGGTGGGCGGGCTGGTGGTGCTGGTGCTCAAGCGTTCGGTGGCGCGCGCGCGCCCCGAGCTCTATTTCGAGCAAGGCGTCTACGGGCTGGGCGAATCGTTCTCGCGCTCGCAGCTGTTCAACTCCTTCCCGTCCAGCCACACCTACGCGGCGTTCGCCGTGGCCGTGGTGCTGGGCATCCTGGCGCCGCGCTGGCGCTGGGTCTTCCTGCTGCTGGCCGCGCTGGTGGCCGTCAGCCGGCTGGTCAACCTGGACCACTATCTGTCCGACGTCATGACCGCCGCCGGCATCGCGGTGCTGGTGGGCCACATGCTGGCGCCGCGTGTGCTGGACGGACGCTACCAATGGCCGCTGCGCGCGCCGTGGCGCTGGTGGCGCAAGAGCCCCGGCCCGCAAGCCTGAGGCCCGGGCGCCCCGGCTCAGGCGAAGTTCACCACCACGCGCCGGTTGCTGCGGCTTTTCTTTTCGATCTTGGTCACGGCCACGGCGCCGATTTCGGCCGTATTGGCCACGTGCGTGCCGCCGCAGGGCTGGCGGTCCACGCCCGGAATCTCGACGATGCGGATGCTGGCGGTGCCGGCCGGCGGCGCCGCGCCCACGGTGCGCACCAGGTCCGGCTCGGCCGCCAGCTGTTCCGGCGTGATGGTGTCGACGCTGACGCCGATGGCGGCGCCGACCAGCGCGTTCAGGCGCTCGGTCAGGTCGGCCTTGTCCAGCGTGGACTCGGGCAGGTCGAAATCGATGCGCGCCGAATCGGGCGAGATATTGCAGCCGGTCACCGGCGCCGGCACCAGCGATCCCAGCAAGTGCAGACAGGTATGCAGGCGCATGAGCCGGTGGCGCCGCGGCCAGTCTATGGCCACCGTCACCCGCTCGCCCACCTGGGGCAGCGCGTCGCCTTGCGGCACGTGCAGGATGCGCTGGCGGTCGTCCGCGTACAGCGTATCGGCCAGCATCAGCACGCGGCCGTCGGCCAGGGTCAGCGTGCCGCTGTCGCCGGCCTGTCCGCCGCTGCGCGCATAGCAGACGGTTTCGTCGAGTTCGATGCCTTCGGGACCGACCGCGACCACGGTGGCCTCGCACCGGTCCAGGTAGGGGTCTTCGTCGAATCGCTTGCGCGGGGCGGGCATGGATGGATCTCCTCCGGATAGGGTGTCAAAGGGATGCGCAAGAGGCGCTCAGGACAGGGTCCGCAGGCCTTGCGCCGTTGCGATCTGCGCGCTGAGGCGGGGCGGGCCGTCGGCCTGTTCCAGTTCGATGAGGTGGTCCGCGCCCATCCAGGCCAGGCCCTGGCGCAGCAGCCCGGCCTGCGGATGGCTGCCGCTCAGCCGCAGCAGCGCCAGGTCCTGGCGCGGCAGGCTCACGCCGGGGTAGTCCGGCACGTCCCATTGGATCAGCGTGGGCAGCAGGCCGTCGCCCGCGGCAACGCCGGCCTCGCGCCAGGCCGGCAGGCTGCCGTCGTCCGGCACCGTCAGCCGCCAGCGCAGCGCGCCGCGCGTCATGGCGATGGCGGGGGCGAGGCGGTCGGGGTGCTCGGCCTGCATGCGGCTCAGGTCCAGCGGCGCCTCGACCCGGGCGGCCCAGTGGGCCAGGTATGGGCCCTGGGCCAGCCGGGCGCGCACGGCGTCCTGGTCCAGCCCGAACCAGCGCGGCCGCGCCGGCGGCTCGGCCCGCGGGTCGATGGCGATGACCTCCAGGTAGATGCCCTCGGCCATGCCCAGGACCCGGTTGTGGGTGCCCATGCGCGGATGGGCGCCGCCGCCGGCCGGCGAGATGCCGAGACGCTCGGCGACGTAGCGCGTGCCGCTGTCGAGGTCCGCGGCGGCGATGACGAGGTGATCGATGGCGAGTTTCATGATGGGCTATGGTAGCCCAGCATCGCGCCTCAGCCGATTTCGCGCCGCGTCAGGATACGGTCTATCAGTCCCCACTCCAGCGCTTCCTCCGCGCTCATGTAGCGGTCGCGGTCCAGGGTGCGCTCGACCTCTTCGTAGCTGCGCCCGCAGTGCTGCGCGTAGACGCGGATCACGCGGTCCTTGGTGCGCTGCATTTCCTCGGCGTGGATCAGCACGTCCGAGGCCTGGCCCTGGAAGCCGCCCAGCGGCTGGTGCACGTGCAGGCTGGAATTGGCCAGCGCGCAGCGCTCGCCGGGCTGGCCGGCCATGAGCAGGAACGAGCCCATGGAACGGGCGGTGCCCATGCACAGCGTATGCACCGGGGCGGTGATGTACTGCATGGTGTCGTACATGGCCAGGCCGCTGGTGATGACGCCGCCGGGGGAATTGATGTACAGGTGGATCGGCTTGGTGGGGTTCTCGGATTCCAGGAACAGCAGCTGGGCGCAGACCAGCGCGGCCACCGAGTCGTTGACCTCGCCGTTCAGGAAAATGATGCGCTCGCGCAGCATCCGGGAATAGATGTCGAAGGCCCGTTCGCCGCGGCCCGACTGCTCGACCACCATCGGCACGTATTGCATGACGCCCTGCATGGACTGTCTCCTGTGTTGCGTGGGTTTTCGTTTTCAGGCCGCGCACATGAACGGCGCGGCGTCGTTCGCGGCGATGCGTCCGCGGACGTCCTCCAGCGCATGGATGATCCGCAGCACGGTGCGTCCGTCGCCGGTCGGCTGCAGCTGGAAGGTCACCAGGCTTTCGAGAAAGGGCGGCTCGTTCTCGCGCAGGCGCAAGCGCAGTTCCTCGGCGGGCGTCGCATCGACCGGCTCGGGGCTGGCCAGCGCCTGGCCGGGCAGCCACTGCTCGCGGAACTCGGGGATGCTGATGGCGCGCCAGACCTTCTCGGGCGGCGCGTCCAGCTCGTACTCGAGCACGATGTCCTGGGACGGGTCTTCGGGAGCGGTCGGATTCATTGGTCCATGTCCTTGAGCAGGGCCTTCAGGGCGTCGACGCGGGCCGGCCAGTAGGCGCGGTACTTCGCCAGCCATCCGGCGATGAGCGCCAGGCCGTCGGGGTCGACCTGGTAGTTGACGTAGCGGCCCTGCCGGCTTTCCCGCACCAGCCGGGCCTTGCGCAGCACGGCAAGATGCTGCGACATGGCGGGCTGGCTGATGTCCATGCCCGCGCGCAGCGCGCTGGCGTTCATGCCGCCCGCGGCCAGCTTCTCGAATATCGCGCGCCGCGTCGGATCGGCCAGGGCCTTGAAGATGTCGTTCTCGATCATGTCGATACATTAGCGGATACTTATGTATTGAGCAAGCGGTCTTTCAGGGCAGGGAAATCAGAAACGGCGCTGACGGGCTGTGGCCCAATCGCGCCGCCAAGGTTTCGTTTCGCGCATGGCACCGCGCCACCAGTCCGGCCAGGACATCCATGGATTCAACGCGGTGTACCTGCGCCAGGTGCTGGAACCGTCGAATTTCTTCGACCGTGCAGCTGCGGCGCGCCGCCAGCAGCAGTCCGTAGACTTGCAACAGCCGTAGATTCTCCGGGTGTATCAAGCCCAGCAGCTTTTCGACCACATCGAGCTTTTCATGCAGATGCAGAAGTGCGTCCGCCTCGGTATGGACTCCATATCGTTTCCAGGCTGGTTCGTGGTGGAAGAGCCGATTGCGGAACTCGCGGACCGTGGCTACCAGATCGTGAGCCTGAGCCAGCGTGGCGCCGGCGCGGCGTACTGGCCAAGGGCCACGAAACACGGCTGACAAATGCTTGGGCCAGATCAGCCCACGCCCCATGAATTCCGCATCGAGCAGGTAGCCCCACGTCGAGAATTCCGCCTTCGCCAGAACGTCGGCGTGGCGGGGAGTGATCCGCCCACGCACATGATGGCGGCCGCGCATTTCATTGATGGTCTTGCGGGTGGCTTTGACAAAATTTTCATGCACCGCCTGCACCGCACGAGGCGGCGGCGCGTCCGCCTTGTAGCTACGATATTTCAGCTTCGAGGCCGACCACCAGAAGGCGCCCATGTCCGCGACCAGTGCCTGGTCGATGGCGTTACGCAGGGCGATCTCCACTGAGCTGACCAGCGGATACAAGGCGCTGCATACATGGACATTCCAGAGGTAGGCGCCGATCAGCTCCACGTCATTGGAAGGCCGGAAGACGCGGGCGTAGCTGGCGATGCGTTCATTGCTGATCAGCGCGTCGATCAGTACGGGACGGTATTGCAGGGTGTGAGGCATGGCCGGGCGGTCTCCAGTGTGCTCCAGCCTGTCCTGGATCAGGCTTGACCCGGACGGACAGGCGCGCGTACGATCCAGTACAGGTTGGTGATGGCTTCCAATGGGTGCGCAAGGCGCCTACGACCCATCATGTAAGACCTGATTTCACCCCGGCCTTGAGCCGGGGATTTCATTTCCAGGGACGGAAATGTCACGCGGCGCGCAATAAAAAACCCGCCACGCGGGCGGGTCGTCGGTTGGGGAAGGAACGCGGCGCGCTCAGGCGGCTTCCTCGCCTTCCTTCTTGACCGGCTTGACCAGGTCTTCGCGCTTGACGCCCATCCACATGGCCAGCGCGGCGGCGACGAACACCGACGAATAGATGCCGAACCAGATGCCGATGGTCAGGGCCATGGCGAAGTAGTGCAGGCTGGGGCCGCCGAAGAACAGCATGGCCAGCACCATCATCTGGGTCGAGCCGTGGGTGATGATGGTGCGCGAGATGGTCTGCGTGATGGCGCTGTTGATGACCTCGTGCACGTCGGCCTTGCGGTACTTGCGGAAGTTCTCGCGGATACGGTCCATGATGACCACGGATTCGTTCACGGAGTAGCCCAGCACCGCCAGCACGCCCGCCAGCACCGACAGCGAGAATTCCCACTGGAAGAAGGCGAAGAAGCCCAGGATGATGACCACGTCGTGCAGGTTGGCGATCACGCCCGCCACGGCGAACTTCCATTCGAAGCGCAGGCCCAGGTAGACCATGATGCCGATCACCACGACCAGCAGCGCCATCAGGCCGTTGTGCAGCAGCTCCTGGCCGACCTGCGGGCCGACGAATTCCACCCGCCGCAGTTCGACGCCGGAATCGGCGGCCTTGAGCGCGGCCATGACGGTTTCGCTCTGGGTCGCCGAGGTCTGGCCTTCCTGCAGGGGCAGGCGGATCATGACGTCGCGCGAGGTGCCGAAGTTCTGCACCTGGAAGTCGGTGTAGCCCAGCTTGGAGACCACGCCGCGCACGTTCTCCAGCTGCGCGGTCTGGGCGTAGCTGACTTCCATGACCGTGCCGCCGGTGAATTCGATCGACAGGTGGAAGCCGCGGGTGGCGATGAAGAAGACCGCCGCCACGAAGGTGACGAGGCTGATGATGTTCAGCACCAGCGCGTGGCGCATGAACGGGATGGTGCGGTGAATCCGGAAAAATTCCATTTTTTGCCCTGGCTATTCGGTGGCGGGCGGCATGGCCGCCCGCAAGCATGTTCAGTTGGTCTTCGGCTTCCAGACTTCGCCGATGGAGATGGACGCGAGCTTCTTCTTGCGGCCGTACCAGAGGTTGGCCAGCGCGCGCACGCCCACGACCGACGAGAACATCGAGGTCAGGATGCCCAGGCAATGGACCACCGCGAAACCGCGGATCGGGCCGGAACCGAACGCCAACAGCGCCAGGCCGACGATCAGCGTGGTCAGGTTGGAGTCGAGAATGGTGCCCCATGCGCGCTCGAAGCCGTGGTGGATGGCCTGCTGCGGCGAGGCGCCGCCGCGCAGTTCTTCCCGGATGCGCTCGTTGATGAGCACGTTCGAGTCGATGGCCATGCCCAGCGTCAGCGCGATGGCCGCGATGCCCGGCAGGGTCAGGGTGGCCTGCAGCATGGACAGCAGCGCCAGCAGCAGCAGCACGTTCAGCGTCAGGCCGATGGTCGAGAACACCCCGAACAGGTGGTAGTACAGGATGATGAACACGGCGATGGCCAGGAAGCCGTACAGCGTCGAGTGGAAACCCTTGGCGATGTTGTCGGCGCCCAGGCTCGGGCCGATGGTGCGTTCCTCGATGATGGACATGGGCGCGGCCAGCGCGCCGGCGCGCAGCAGCAGCGCGGTGTCGGCGGCCTCTTCGGAGGTCATGCTGCCGGAGATCTGGACCTGGCCGCCGGCGATTTCGCTGCGGATGACCGGGGCCGTGACCACTTCGCCCTTGCCGTTTTCGAACAGCAGGATGGCCATGCGCTTGCCGACGTTGTCGCGGGTCACGTCGCGGAAGATGCGCGCGCCCTTGGAGTCCAGCGTCAGGTGCACGGCGGCCTGCTGGGTCTGCGAATCGCGGCCGGGCTGGGCGTCCTGCAGGTTTTCGCCGGTCAGGATGACCTGGCGGCGCACCAGGATGGGGCGGCCGTCGCGGTCGTTGTAGCGTTCCAGGCCGAAGGGCACGGTGCCGCCCAGCAGGGCGGCCTGCGCGGCCGGGGTGTCGTCGACCATGCGGATTTCCAGCGTGGCGGTGCGGCCCAGCAGTTCCTTGGCCTTGGCCACGTCCTGCACGCCGGGCAGCTGGACCACGATGCGGTCGCCGCCTTGCTGCTGGATGACCGGCTCGGCCACGCCCAGTTCGTTGATGCGGTTGTGCAGGGTGTTGATGTTCTGCTTGAGCGCGGAGTCCTGCACGCGGGTGACGGCGGCCGGATTCAGGGCGCCCATCAGCAGGGGCTTGCCGTTTTCCTCGCGCTCGGTGAATTCCAGGTCGGGCAGGCGGCTGCGCAGCGTGGAGATGGCGCGGTCGCGGTCATCGTTGTTGGCGAAGGTGGCGGCGATGCCCAGGCCGGAGCGTTCGACGCCGGCCACGTTGACCTTCTGGTCGCGCAGCACCGAGCGCACGTCGGCGGCCAGCGAGTCGTAGCGGGCGGTCAGCGCGCCCTGCATGTCGACCTGCAGCAGGAAGTGCACGCCGCCGCGCAGGTCCAGGCCCAGGTACATGGGCTTGGGCGCGAACCAGCCCAGCGAGCGCATCCAGGCCGGCGAGGCCGGCAGCAGGTTCAGCGCGACCGTGTAGTGGGGATCGTCGGCGACGGTGTTGAGGGAACGGTCGAGCAGGTCGCGGGCCTGCAGCTGCAGGTCGGTGGAGGCGAAGCGGGCGCGCACGGTGCCCAGCGTGCCGTTCTGTTCGTAGTAGACCCCTTCGTTGGGGATCTTGGCGTCGGTCAGCACCTGTTCGACCCGGCTCAGCATGGCGTTGTCCACCTTGACGGTGGCCTTGGCGCTGGAGACCTGGACGGCGGGCGACTCGCCGTAGAAATTGGGAAGCGTGTACAGCAGGCCGATGAGGACCGCGATCAGGACCGTAATGTACTTCCAGAGAGGATAGCGGTTCATTGCCGGCTACTTCATGAGAGAGTGATAGAAGGGCCGCCCGGGCGGCGGGCGCGGCGGGCGGCGGGGACCATCGGGCGCAGGAGCCCGGCGGGCCCCTGTGGGACGCTTACAGGGCCTTGATGGTTCCCTTGGGCAGCACGGTCGAGACCGAGGACTTCTGCATGATGACTTCGACCGGCTTGTCGGCCAGTTCCGAGACTTCCACGGTGACGTAGCTGTCGTTGACCTTGGTGACCTTGCCGAGCAGGCCGCCGGCGGTGACGACTTCGTCGCCCTTGGCCAGGGCGGCGAGCAGGTTGCGGTGTTCCTTTTGGCGCTTCATCTGGGGACGGATCATCAGGAAGTAGAGGATCACGAACATCAGGATGATGGGCAGCATGCCCATCAGCGCATTGCCTTCGGGAGCGGCGGCCTGGGCCACGACGAGGCTGGCGGTATCGATAACGGACATTGAATTCTCCTGCGTTTAGTATGTTTGGAGGGTCATGTTTGTATTTTTCTGCACCCATCCCCGCGCGAGCCATGGATAGGGCAAGCCGACTATTGTATATAGGGGCCGGCGGCCTGTTCAAATTCTAATCCACCCCCCGCGCGCGGTCGGCGGCGAAGCGGGCGCGCCAGGCCTCGAAGCGGCCCTCGGCGATGGCCTCGCGCATCTCCTGCATGATGGTCAGGTAGAAATGCAGGTTGTGCAGGGTGTTCAGGCGCGCGCCGGTGATTTCGTTGGCGCGCTGCAGGTGGTGCAGATAGGCGCGCGAGAAATTCGCGCAGGTGTGGCAGCCGCAGCTCGGGTCCAGCGGGCGGGTGTCGTCGCGGTACTTGGCGTTGCGGATCTTGACGTCGCCGTAGCGGGTGAACAGCCAGCCGTTGCGGGCGTTGCGGGTGGGCATGACGCAGTCGAACATGTCCACGCCGCGGGCCACGCCCTCGACCAGGTCTTCCGGCGTGCCCACGCCCATCAGGTAGCGCGGCGCGTGCTGCGGCAGCCGGGGCGTGACGTGCGCCAGGATGCGCATCATGTCTTCCTTGGGCTCGCCCACCGACAGGCCGCCGATGGCGTAGCCGTGAAAGCCGATGTCCTGCAGCCCGGCCAGCGATTCGTCGCGCAGCGACTCGTACATGCCGCCCTGGACGATGCCGAACAGGGCGTTGGGGTTGCCCAGGCGGTCGAATTCGTCGCGCGAGCGGCGCGCCCAGCGCAGCGACATGCGCATCGAGCGGGCGGCTTCCTCGACGGTGGCGGGGCGGCCGTCGATTTCATAGGGCGTGCATTCGTCGAACACCATCACGATGTCCGAGTTCAGCGAACGCTGGATGCGCATGGACTCTTCGGGCGTCAGGAACAGGCGCGCGCCGTCGATGGGAGAGGCGAACTTGACGCCTTCCTCGGTGATCTTGCGCATGCCCTGCAGGCTGAACACCTGGAAGCCGCCCGAGTCGGTCAGGATGGGCTTGTCCCATTGCATGAAGCCGTGCAGGCCGCCGTGCTTTTCCATGATCTGCGTGCCGGGACGCAGCCACAGGTGGAAGGTGTTGCCCAGCACGATCTGGGAGCCGATCTCTTTCAGTTCGTGCGGCAGCATGGCCTTGACGCTGCCATAGGTGCCCACGGGCATGAAGATGGGCGTCTCGACCACGCCGTGGTTCAGCGTGATGCGGCCGCGGCGGGCGCCGCCGTCGGTGGCGAGCAGTTCGAAGTTCAGTCCGGTCATGGGGCAGGGGATTCGATGAACATGGCGTCGCCGTAGCTGAAGAAGCGGTAGCGCTCGGCGACGGCGTGGGCGTAGGCGCGGCGTATCGGTTCGACGCCGGCCAGCGCCGACACCAGCATCAGCAGGGTCGACTGGGGCAGGTGGAAGTTGGTGACCAGCGCGTCGATGACACGGTACTGGTATCCGGGCGTGATGAACAGGCGGGTGTCGCCCTGGGCGGGCGCCAGCGGCAGGCCGGGGGCGGTGCGGCCCTCGGTCTGGGCGGCGGCCGATTCCAGCGCGCGCACGCTGGTGGTGCCCACGGCGATGACGCGGCCGCCGCGGCCGCGGGCGGCGGCGATGGCGTCGACCGTGGCCTGAGACACGGTGTACCACTCGGCATGCATGACGTGGTCGGCCAGGTTGTCGACCCGCACGGGCTGGAAGGTGCCCGCGCCCACGTGCAGCGTGACGAAGGCGCGCGCCACGCCCAGCGCCTGCAGGCGGTCCAGGGTGGGCTGGTCGAAATGCAGGCCGGCGGTGGGCGCGGCCACCGCGCCCGGTTCGCGCGCATAGACCGTCTGGTAGCGTTCGTCGTCGCCGGCGTCGGCCTGGTGCGTGATGTAGGGCGGCAGCGGCGTCGCGCCGTGGGCGTCCAGCAGTTCCAGCACCGGGCCGGGGAAGCGGATGTCGAACAGTTCGCCGTCCCGGCCCAGCACGGTGGCGTCGAAGGCCTCGGCCAGGCGCAGCACCATGCCGGCGCCGGGCGACTTGCTGGCGCGCACATGGGCCAGCACGCGGTCGGGCTCGGTGATGCGCTCGACCAGCACCTCGACCTTGCCGCCGGTGATCTTGTGGCCGGTCAGGCGCGCCTTGATGACGCGGGTGTCGTTGAAGACGAGCAGGTCGTCGGGGCGCAGCAGCGCGGCCAGGTCGGCGAACTGCCGGTCGTGCAGCTGGCCGGCGGGGTCCAGGTGCAGCAGGCGGCTGCCGGTGCGCTCGGCGGCGGGCGTCTGGGCGATGAGCTCAGGCGGCAGGTCGTAATCGAAATCGGAAACGGTAAGGGACTGGGTCACGCGGGTATCCGCCCGGACAGGACGGCAGAAAAGGGCGGCCGTTGATGGCACGGACGGGCCGGGCAAGCCCGGCGCAACCCGGTATTGTAAAGCGGCCGCCGCGCGCGGGTTTTGTTCAGGGGGACGGATTCCAGCCCAGACGGCGCGAGCAGTCGGCCGCCGCCGCGACCAGGGCCCGCACCGGCAGGCCCCGCGGCGCCAGGTCGAAGCCGCCGTGCAGCCCCAGGCCGGTGATGGCGCCCGCCAGCCGGCCCTGGGCGTCCATGACCGGCACGGCGGCCGAATCGATGCCGTGCAGCAGGTTGCCGCTGACGCTGGCGTAGCCGCGCTCGCGCGTGGCCTGCCATTGCCGGCGCAGCAGGGCGGCGGGGTCGGCCGGCGGTTCGGGCGCGTCCAGGGCGCGGGCGGCGTCGGCGTGCTGGGCCAGCAGCGCGTCCCATTCGGACAGCGCGCGCGGCAGGACCAGGGTTTCAGGCAGCCAGGCGGCGTAGACGCGGCCCGTGGCGCTGTTGAGCAGCGGCAGCACCGAACCCACCCGCACGTTGACGGTCACCGGCAGCCGCGCGTCGCGCCATTGCACGATGGTCGGGCCGTGCTGGCCCCACACCGAAATGAACACCGTCTGGCCGATGGCCGCGCTCAGGCCATCCAGGCAGCCGGCCGCCAGCTTCACGAAATCCACTTCGGCCAGCGCCGCCAGGCCCGTATGCAGCGCCTGCGGGCCCAGCCGGTAGCGGGCGCTGGCGGGGTCCTGCTCGACGTAGCCGCGCCGCTCCAGCGAGACCAGATAGCGGTGCACCTTGGCGCGCGGCATGTCCAGGCTGCGGCCCAGCTCCGACACCGACAGCGCGCCGCCCAGCTCGGCCAGCCGGGTCAGCACGTCCAGCGCGATTTCGGCGGACTGGATGCCGGTACTGCTGTTTGTTGACATGGGATCGTCGCTTATTAGAATACGTGTATCACTAAAAAATACATCAGCCGCAAGCGGCGGACAATCGCGGAGACAAGCCAGCCATGAAGATGTCCATCTTCTCGGTCCAGGACCACTATCCGTCCCAGCCGCGCACGCTGGGCCAGCTCTACAGCCAGGTGCTGGAGCAGGCGCGGCGCGCCGAACAGTTGGGCTACGACACCTTCTGGGTGGCCGAGCACCATTTCCACGAATACGGCGCGGTGCCCAACCCCGCCGTGTTCCTGGCGGCGCTGTCGCAGCAGACCAGCCGGCTGAGGCTGGGCACCGCCATCTCCATCCTGACCTTCCACAACCCGCTGACGGTGGCGGAAAACTATGCCCTGGTGGACCAGCTGTCGCAAGGGCGGCTGGCGCTGGGCGTGGGCTCGGGCTACCTGAAGCATGAGTTCGACGGCTACGGCATCGACCCCGCGACCAAGCGCGAGCGCTTCGACGAGAACCTGATGCTGGTCGAGCGGCTGCTGCGCGGCGAACGCGTGACCCACGAGGGCAGGTTCAACACCGTCCGCGAGGTGCGCCTGAACGTGCAGCCGGTGCAGGACCCGGTGCCGCTGTACGTGGCCATCCTGCGGCGCGAGGCCGCCTACCACGTGGGCCGCCAGGGCCGGCGCATGCTGTTCGTGCCCTACGCGGCGGTGGACGATTTCGAGGAAATCGGCCAGATGATGCAGGACTACCGCCGCGGGCTGGCCGAGGCCGGCATCGAGGACGCCGCCGGCATGGCGGCGGTCGCGCTGCATACGCACGTGGCCGCCACCGACGAGGAGGCGCGCCGGCGCGCCGCGCGCGCCTTCGACCTGTACGTGGATACCCGGCTGTACGCGCGCAAGCAGGTCTACGACGACATCATCGCCAGCGGCCTGTCGCTGTTCGGCTCCCCGGCCACCGTGGCCGCCAAGCTGGCGCGGCTGGCCGACATGGGCCTGGACCACGTGCTCGGCCTGCACAACTTCGGGCTGATGCCGCAGGACCTGGTGCTGGACTCCATGCAGCGCCTGATGGAGCAGGCCATGCCGCTTGCGGGCGTGCGCGCCTGACCGCCGTTTCACGCCGTAGCGGATCGGCGCCATGCATAACCAGACATCCGCCCACCGACGTACGTCCACCACTGGAGACCGCGCATGATTCCCCGCCATACCCTGACCGCCGCCGCGCTGGCGGCCCTGCTGGCCCTAGGCGCGTCGCCCGCGCTGGCCCAGGTGAAGATAGGCGCCACCCTGTCGACCACCGGCCCGCAGGCTTCGCTGGGCATTCCCGAACGCAACACCATCAGCCTGCTGCCCGCCGAGATCGGCGGCGTCAAGGTCGAGTACGTGGTGCTGGACGACGCCTCCGACACCACCCGCGCGGTCAGCAATTCGCACAAGCTGATCTCGGAGAACAAGGTGGACCTGATCGTCGGGTCCAGCACCACGCCCAACACCATGGCCATGCTGGACACGGTGGCCAGCGGCGCCACGCCGGTGATCACGCTGGCCTCGTCGGCGCGCCTGATCGAGCCGGTCGACGACAAGCGGCGCTGGGTGTTCAAGACCCCGCACTCCGATTCGCTGATGGCCGAGGGCATCGCGCGCCACGCGGCCGCCAACGGCGTGAAGAAGCTGGCCTTCATCGGCTTCAACAATGCGCTGGGCGAGACCTTCTGGGTGGAGGTCGAGAAGGCGGCCAAGAAGCATGGCATCGAAGTGGTGGGCAAGGAGAGCTTCGCGCCCACCGACACCTCGGCCGTGGCCCAGACGCTCAAGCTGGTCGGCGCGGCGCCGGACGCGGTGGTGGTGGGGGCCTCGGGCACGCCCGCCGCCATGCCGGCGCGGGCGCTGCGCGAGCGCGGCTACCAGGGCAGGATCTACTTCAACCACGGCGTGGCCAACAACGATTTCCTGCGCGTCTGCGGCGCGGCCTGCGACGGCGCCTGGGTGCCGGTCGGCCCGGTGATGGTGGCGGACCTGCTGCCCGACGACAACCCGGTCAAGGCCACGGCCAGCGCCTTCGCCCGGAAATACGAGGCCGCCAACGGCGCGGGCAGCGTCTCGCTGTTCGCCGCCTATGCCTGGGACGTCGGCCTGCTGTTGCAGCAGGCGATTCCGGTGGCGCTGAAGCAGGCCAAGCCCGGCACGGCCGAATTCCGGGCGGCGCTGCGCGACGCGCTGGAGAACGTCAGGAACCTGCCCACCGCGACCGGCGTGGTCACGATGAGCCCGACCGACCATAACGGCCTGGACGAACGCGCGCTGGTGATGGCGACCATCGCCGCCGGCAAATGGAAGCTTGAAAAGAAGTAGCGGCCGTCGCGCCGCGCCCGCAAGCCCTGCCGATTTTGTATGCTCTCGTTTTTGCTGGATGAGCAACCGGACGGGCGTGGCATGACGGGACTAGGGTACAAGCGTAGGGGCGGGCTGAAGCGGTGGCTGGCGGGAGGGCTGCTGGCCCTGGCCGCGGGCGCGGCCTGCGCCCAGGTTCCCGGCCTGCCGGCCGACGTGGTCCGGGCCTGGAAAGCCACCAAGCTGCCCGACAGTTCCCTGTCGCTGGTGGTCCAGGAAGTGAACGGTCCGCGCCTGGCGGCCCTGAACGCCAAGGAAGCGCGCAATCCGGCCTCGGTCATGAAGCTGGTGACGACCTGGGCCGCGCTGTCCGAGCTGGGGCCGAACTACGTCTGGCGCACCGAATTCATGACGGCGCCCGGCGCGCGGCCCGACGCCAAGGGCGCGCTGGCCGGCCCCCTGTACCTGAAGGCCGGCGGCGATCCGCAATTCCTGCTGCAGGACCTGTGGGTGCTGCTGCGCGAGCTGCGCCTGAAGGGCGTCAAGCAGATCAACGACCTGGTCATAGACCGCAGCATCTTCGGCCAGGTCGCGACCGACCCCGGCGCTTTCGACGGCGCTCCGGACCGCGCCTACAACGCCAGCCCAGACGCCCTGATGGTGGGCTTCGGCGCGCTGCGCCTGCTGTTCACGCCTGATCCGGTGGCCAACAAGTGGGTGCCGCTGATCGATCCGCCGCTGCCGGGCCTGAAGATCGAGGGCCGCGTCGAATGGAGCGACGTGCGCTGCCCCGGCCCGCCGGTGGTGACCACCGATCCGGTGATCACCCAGCAGGGCGTGACCATCCGCGTCAACGGCAAGGTGGCCGGCTCCTGCGGCGAATTCAGCCTGTACCGGCTGGCGCTGTCGCAGCCGGACTACGCCACCGAAGTGTTCCGCATGCTGTGGAAGGAGCTGGGCGGCACGTTCAAGGGCCAGGTGCGCGCCGGTGTGGTGCCGCCCGACGCGGTGGTGCTGGCCTCGCACGATTCGCCCACGCTGTCCGAGGCGATCCGCCAGATCAACAAGCGCAGCAATAACGTCATGGCCCGCACCCTGCTGCTGACGCTGGGCGCCGAGCGCGGCCGGCGGCCGGCCACCGTGCCCAGCAGCGAGGCCGTGGCCAAGGACCTGCTGGCCAGGCAGGGCCTGGACATGCCGGAACTCGTCATCGACAACGGCGCCGGCCTGTCGCGCGAGGCCCGGGTCTCGGCCGACAGCCTGGCCTCGATGCTGACCCTGGCCTGGAGTTCTCCCCTGATGCCGGAGTACATTTCGTCTTTCGCGATCGCCGGGGTGGACGGCACCGTGCGCCGCCGCCTCAAGGGCAACGGCGCCCAGGGCATGGCCCACCTCAAGACCGGGTCGCTGCGCGACGTGCGCGCGATCGCCGGCTACGTGCTGGGCGCCAGCGGCAAGCGCTACGTGGTGGTCAGCATCGTCAACCACGAGCAGGCCGGCGCCGTGCGTGCCTTCGACGACGCGCTGATCGCCTGGCTCGCCGAACAATAGCGAACGGCGCCCCGGGGCCTGTACAGAGAAAAAGGAACTTCGCACCGGCCCCAAACCCGATTACGATCCCCGGAAGCGGCTCGACGCGGGCGGCGCGCAGCGCCGCGCTGCCGCGGTTGCGTCCGGGGCGACCAACCCCTTGATCAATATTCTGGAGTGTTACGCACATGCCCGTGCACGAAATCCGCCATCCGCTGATCCGCCACAAGCTCGGGATCATGCGCCGCGCCGACCTCAGCACCAAGAGCTTCCGCGAGTTGTCCCAGGAAGTCGGCGCGCTGCTGACCTATGAGGCGTCCAAGGACCTGCCGCTGGCCCCGGCCACCGTCGAGGGCTGGTGCGGCCCGGTCGAGGTGGAGAAGATCGCCGGCAAGAAAGTGACCGTGGTGCCGATCCTGCGCGCGGGCATCGGCATGCTGGACGGCGTGCTCAGCCTGATTCCGGGCGCCAAGGTCAGCGTGGTGGGCGTGGCCCGCAACGAAGAGACGCTGGAGGCCCACACCTATCTGGAGCGCCTGGTCGGCGAACTGGACCAGCGCCTGGCGCTGATCGTAGACCCGATGCTGGCCACCGGCGGCTCGATGGTGGCCGCGATCGACCTCCTCAAGCGCGCCGGCTGTAAGGAAATCCGCGCCCTGGTGCTGGTGGCCGCCCCGGTCGGCATCGACACCGTGCTGGCCAAGCACCCCGACGTGCACATCTACACCGCGTCCATCGACGACGGCCTGAACGAAAACGGCTACATCATGCCGGGCCTGGGCGACGCCGGCGACCGGATCTTCGGCACCACGCAGAAGACGGAATAGGCGGGCGGGGTGATGGGTGCCGTGCGTTGGACGGCGGGGTTTTTGCGCGAACCGTCTCGCGCTTTACCCATCCTACGATGGTTGCGGAATGCCGGGATGCCCGGGATGGCCGCAACGCGCGGGACGACCCAATGCGCGGGATCACGCATCGGGTAGGATGGGTAAAGCGCGAGACGGTTCGCGCAAGCAATCAACCGTCGAACGCGCGACACCCATCAGGCGGCGCCAGCCGCCAATCCCCCCTTCAAGCCGCCATCCTCTCCAGATTCCCCTCGACATACTCCCCGAACCACCGCAGCCGCGGCGCCAGCCCCGCGACCTCGCCCACCAGCAGCAGGGCAGGCGAACGTATCGCGTGTTCGGCGGCCAGGGCCGGCAGCCGTTGCAGCGTGCCCGACAGCACCCGCTGCCCGGGCCGGCTGCCGTTTTCGATCAGCGCGAACGGCGTGTCCGGCGCGCGGCCGTGGCGCAGCAGGCGCTGCGTCAGCAGGTCCAGCTGGCCCACGCCCATATAGAACGCCACGGTCTGCCTTTCCTGCGCCAGCGCGGCCCAGTCCAGGTTGTCCTCGTCCTCGCGGCAGTGCGCGGTGACCAGGCGCACCGACTGGGCATGGTCGCGGTGCGTCAGCGGGATGCCGGCGTAGGCCGCACAGGCCAGCGCGGCGGTAATGCCCGGCACCACCTCGTAGCGCACGCCGTGCGCGCGCAGGTATTCCAGTTCCTCGCCGCCGCGGCCGAAGATGAAGGCGTCGCCGCCCTTGAGCCGCACCACGCGCCGCCCGGCGCGCGCGTGCTCGACCAGCAGCGCGTGGATGCGCGCCTGCGTGGCGTGGTGGTCTTCGCCCGGCTGCTTGCCGACCGCCACGCGTTCGGCGTCGCGCCGCGCCAGCGACATGACCTCGTCGCTGACCAGGCGGTCGTACAGGATGACGTCGGCCTCGTTCAGCGCGCGCAAGGCCTTCAGCGTCAGCAGCCCGGGGTCGCCGGGGCCGGCGCCGACCAGCGCCACGCTGCCGGCGGCCGCCGCGATCGGGGCCGCCAGCGCCGCGGTCAGCGCCGCCTCGGCCTGCACCGGCTGTTGCTGGCGCAGCAGGCCGGCCACCGGGCCGTCCAGCAGCCAGTCATAGAAGCGGCGGCGCGCGCCCAGGTCCGGATGGCTGGCGCGGATGGGCTTGCGGTAGCGGGCCGCCAGCGCGGCCAGCTGGCCCAGCGTGTGGTCGAACAGGGATTCGATGCGTTCGCGCAGCCGCCGGGCCAGCACCGGCGCCACGCCCGAGGACGAAATCGCCACGATCAGCGGCGAACGGTCGACGATGGACGGCACCTGGAACGACGACAGTTCCGGGTCGTCCACCACGTTGCAGAACAGGCGCCGCTCGCCGGCGGCCTGCGACACCGCGGCGTTGGCCTCGCGGTCGTCGGTGGCGGCGACCGTCAGCCAGGCGTCGTCCAGCCAGGCCGGGTCGAAGCGGCCGGCGAGATGGCGGATGCGGCCTTCGGCCGCCAGCGCCGCCAGGGCCGGCGTCAGTTCCGGCGCGCCCACGACCACGTCGGCCGAGGCCTCCAGCAGCGCCAGCGTCTTGCGCTCGGCCACCGCGCCGCCGCCCACCACGACGACCCGCCTGTCTTTCAGATCGGCAAAAATCGGGAAAAGCTTCATGAATGCCCGCCTCGGGCGAACCCGGGTAAATGTCTTTCGATCATAGGGACGGGGTTTCATCCCCACAACTTTTGATTTCTTCATTCCATATAGCCATAACTTATTAGCTCGCCGCGCCTAGGCGCGATTGAGCCACTGGCTCATCTCCACGATTTCGCGGGCGGCCTCGCCCAGCCGTTTCTGGTTCTGCATGGCGTACTCGCGCAGCAGGCGGTGGGCCTGGTCTTCCGGGACCGCGCGGGCCTTCATCAGAATGCCCTTGGCCTTTTCCACCACCTGGCGCTCGGCCAGGCGCTCGCGCGTCTCGCGCAGCTCGTCGCGGCGCGACTTTTCCATGGCGAAGCGTTCGATGGCCACGGTCAGCAAGGGCTCGATGCGGGCCGCCGGCACCTCGCCCACCACATAGGCCGCGACGCCGGCGCGCAGGGCCGCGCGTATGGTTGCGCGGTCGCCGTCGCCGGTGAACATCACCACCGGGCGGTCGCTGTGTTCGCTGGCCACGCAGACGTCCTCCAGCGTGTCGCGGCCGGGCGCATCGCTGTCGATCAGCACCACGTCCGGCGCCGCGCGGGCGATGCGGGCGGCGAGATCCATGCCGGTCGCCGCTTCCGCCACCACGCGCACGCCCGCCGCGGCCAGCACCTGCCGCAGCGACGCCGCGCGTCCTTCGCCATCGTTGAGCAGCATGACCTTGAGCATGACGCTTCCTCCTGATGGAGACGGTCATGCAAGTTCCATGCCATCGCGTCCCGCCCTGGGCGCGCCCGGCGAGGGGGCGGCGTCCGCACAGGAATGGTGCAGCGCCGCATCGGACTGCGCACCAAGTCGGTTCGCGCCGCGGCGTCCGGCGGCGCGCGCCCTGCGCGGCAGGGTCTTTTCGCGATTGGCACGGTCTTTGCTTGAGTGAAAACGGGCGGCCAACGGCGGCTGCCCACGCAAAGCGCCGCGATCCGCGGCAAGGGACAACGACGTTCCGCATCGCCACCGGCCTGGTCGCCGTGGCGCGCGGGACGTTTTTTTTTCGCCAGGAGCCACGCATGAAGCCAACCATCGCCAGCCATTCCACCGACACCGCGGCCCGCGCAGACGCCGGCGCCGACCTGGGGCGCCGCAAGTGGCTGGGCGGCACGGCGCGCGCGGTCGCCGGCGCCGGCCTGCTGTCGCTGGTCGATCCGCTGGTGCGCGCCGGCGCCTGGGCCGCCGGCACCGACGCGCCCGAGAAAACCGAGGTGAAGATCGGCTTCATCCCGCTGACCGACTGCGCGTCGGTGGTGATGGCCTCGGTGCTGGGCATCGACAAGAAATACGGCGTCACCATCCAGCCGTCGAAGGAAGCCTCTTGGGCGGCGGTGCGCGACAAGTTGATGAACGGCGAGCTGGACATGGCGCACGTGCTCTACGGCCTGGTCTACGGCGTGCACGTGGGCATAGGCGGGCCGCGCAAGGACATGGCGGTGCTGATGGGCCTGAGCCAGAACGGCCAGGCGATCACGCTGTCGAACAAGCTGCTGGAGGCCGGCGCGCGCGACGGCGAATCGCTGGCCCGGCTGATGGCTTCCGAGAAGCGCACCTACTCCTACGCGCACACCTTTCCCACCGGCACGCACGCCATGTGGCTGTACTACTGGCTGGCGGCCTACGGCGTCGATCCGATGAAGGACGCCAGGGTCATCACGGTGCCGCCGCCGCAGATGGTCGCGAACATGCGCGTGGGCAATATGGACGGCTACTGCGTGGGCGAACCCTGGGGCGCGCGCGCCATCCAGGACCGCATCGGCTTCACCGCGGTCACCTCGCAGGCCATCTGGCCCGAGCACCCCGAGAAGGTGCTGGGCGCCAGCGCGGACTTCGTCGCGCGCCATCCGAATACGGCGCGCGCGGTCACCGCCGCCATACTCGAAGCCGGCAAATGGATAGACGCCTCGCCCGCCAACCGCCAGAAGACCGCCGAGACCATCGCCGCCAAGTCCTACGTCAACACCGACGCCGCGACCATCGTGGACCGCATGCAGGGCCGTTACGACGACGGCGCGGGCAAGCGCTGGACCGACGATCACGCCATGCGCTTCTACGCCGACGGTTCGGCCAATTTCCCCTACCTGAGCGACGGCATGTGGTTCCTGACCCAGCACAAGCGCTGGGGGCTGCTGAAGGAACATCCCGATTATCTGGCGGTGGCCCGCCAGGTCAACCGCATCGATATCTACAAGCAGGCCGCGCAGGCCGCCGGCGCGGCGCTGCCGGCCGGCGAGATGCGCAGCTCCAGGCTCATCGACGGCGTGGCCTGGGACGGCAGCAACCCCGCGGCCTACGCCGACGGGTTCAAGGTCCGCGCCTGAGCGCCGATACGAAAAAAGGAGTGGCCATGTCCACCTTGACGAATGTGTCCGGCGGCGGCGAAGCCGCCATCCTATGGCGCGTGCGCCTGGAGTCCGCGCTGCGCGCCATCGTGGGGCCGGCGGCCGGCTTCGCGCTGTTCGTGCTGCTGTGGCAGGCGGTGGCGATGCGCATACCGGAAATCCCCACGCCGGGCGCCACCTGGCAATCGGCCGTGCAGCTGTTCGCCGATCCGTTCTACGACAACGGGCCCAATGACCGCGGCATCGGCTGGAACGTGCTGGCCTCGCTGCAGCGCGTGGCCATCGGCTTCGGGCTGGCCGCGCTGGTCGGCATACCCGCCGGCTTCGTCATCGGCCGCTACGCGGCGGTGCGCGCGATGTTCTCGCCCATCGTCAGCCTGCTGCGCCCGGTCTCGCCGCTGGCCTGGCTGCCGCTGGGGCTGCTGCTCTTCAAGGCGGCCGACCCGGCCGCCATCTGGGCGATCTTCATCTGTTCGATCTGGCCCATGATCGTCAACACCGCGGCCGGCGTGGCGCGGGTGCCGCAGGACTACCTGAACGTGGCGCGGGTCCTGAACCTGTCCGAATGGAAGGTCATCACCAAGGTGCTGCTGCCGGCCGTGCTGCCGCACGTGCTGACCGGCGTGCGGCTGTCCATCGGCACCGCCTGGCTGGTGATCGTGGCCGCCGAAATGCTGACCGGCGGCACCGGCATCGGCTTCTGGCTGTGGGACGAATGGAACAACCTGAAGGTCGACCACATCGTCATCGCGATCTTCGTGATCGGCATCGTCGGGCTGCTGCTGGAGACCATGCTGATCGCGCTGGCGCGCCGCTACACCTACACCGAGGAATGAGGCCATGAAGAAATTCGTACGCATCGAAGGCGTCGGGCAGACGTTCAACACCGGCCGCGGCCCGTTCGTGGCGCTGCGCGACATCGACCTTACCGTGGCGCAGGGCGAATTCATCACCCTGATCGGCCATTCCGGCTGCGGCAAGTCGACCCTGCTGAACCTGATCGCGGGCCTGACGCGCCCGACCCGCGGCGTGCTGCTGTGTGCGGAACGCGAGATCGCCGGTCCCGGGCCGGACCGCGCCGTGGTGTTCCAGAACCATTCGCTGCTGCCTTGGCTGAACTGCTTCCAGAACGTGTATCTGGCGGTGGAGCGGGTGTACGGCGGCGTCGAGAAACGCCCGCAGCTGGCGCAGCGCACGCGGGCCGCGCTGGACCTGGTGGGGCTGCTGCCCGCGCAGAACAAGCTGCCGCGCGAAATCTCCGGCGGCATGAAGCAGCGCGTGGGCATCGCGCGGGCGCTGGCGATCGAGCCGCGCGTGCTGCTGATGGACGAACCCTTCGGCGCGCTGGACGCGCTGACCCGCGCGCACCTGCAGGACGAGCTGCTGAAGATCGTGGCCCAGACGCGCACCACCACCATTATGGTCACGCACGACGTGGACGAGGCGGTGCTGCTGTCGGACCGCATCGTGATGCTGACCAACGGCCCCGCCGCGACCATCGGCGACATCCTGCCCGTGCCCCTGGCGCGGCCGCGCGACCGGGTCGGGCTGGCCAACGACGCCGTCTATCTGCAATGCCGCGCCGCCGTGGTGGACTTCCTGCACCGGCGCTACGGCAATCCGGAGCGCGCGCCGGCCGCCGCGCAGGCGGACGCGGCCGCTGCCCCGGTCGCGCTGGAGGAGGCCGGCGCCGCGCGCGCCGCGGCCTAGCGGCATCATGAGAGCGAAACAGAAACTGGTGGTGGTGGGCAACGGCATGGCGGGCATACGCACGCTGGAAGAACTGCTGAAGCTGGCGCCCGACCTGTACGACATCACGGTGTACGGCGCCGAGCCCTACACCAACTACAACCGCATCCTGCTCTCGCCCGTGCTGACCGGCGAACAAAGCCTGCGGGACATCGTGCTGAACGACGAGGACTGGTACGCGCGCCACGGCATCCGCCTGCTGATGGGGCGCAAGGTGGTGGAGGTGGACCGCGCGCGCCGCCGGGTGCTGGACGACGAGGGCGGCTGCGCGCCCTACGACCGGCTGCTGCTGGCCACCGGCTCGACGCCTTACATGCCGCCAGTGCCGGGCAAGGATCTCCGGGGCGTGGTCGCCTTTCGCGGGATCGGCGACGTGAACGAGATGATCGACGCTTCCGCGCGCTACCGGCACGCGGTCGTGGTCGGCGGCGGGCTGCTGGGCCTGGAGGCCGCGAACGGCCTGGCCGCGCGCGGCATGGATGTGTCGGTGGTGCACCTGGGCGCGTCGCTGCTGGACCGGCAGCTGGACGGCGCGGCCGCGGCGCTGCTGCGCGCCAGCCTGGAGGCTCGCGGGTTGAAATTCCTGCTGCGGCGCCAGACCCAGGCCATCCTGGGCGGCGCGGACGGGCGCGTGCGCGCGCTGCGTTTCGCCGACGGCGAGGAGATCCCGGCGGACCTGGTCGTGATGGCGGCCGGCGTCAGGCCGAACACCGAGCTGGCCGAGCGCTGCGGCCTGTACGTGAACCGCGGCGTGGTGGTCAGCGACACCTTGCAGACCTACGATCCGCGCGTCTACGCGGTGGGCGAATGCGCCAACCATCGGGGCACGGCCTACGGGCTGGTGGCGCCGCTGTTCGAGCAGGCCCGGGTGGCGGCCAATCATCTGGCGCAGCACGGCATCGGCCGCTACCAGGGCAGCGTCGCGTCGGCCAAACTCAAGGTCAGCGGCATCGAGCTGTTCTCCGCCGGCGAATTCGCCGGCGGCGGGCAGACCGAAGCCATCACGCTGGCCGACTCGCTGGACGGCGTCTACAAGAAGCTGGTCATCCGCGGCGACAGGCTGGTGGGCGTCTGCCTGTACGGCGACACCGCCGATGGCGCCTGGTACTTGCGGCTGATCCGGGAAGGGCGGGGCATAGGCGCGCTGCGCGACCGGCTCATGGGCGGCGAAAGCGCGGCGGGTGGGTAGCGCATGGACACGATCATGATCCGGCCCGCCGCGGCCGATGGCGTCGCCGAAGTGCCGTCGGTGTGCTGCTATTGCGGCACCGGCTGCGGCGTGCGCGTGCAGGTGCGGGACGGCGCCGTGGTGGGCGTGCGGGGCGACGACGCGCATCCCGCCAACCGCGGCAGGCTGTGCAGCAAGGGACTGGCGCTGGCCGACACGGTGCGGCGCGACGGCGCGCGCGTGCTGTCGGCGCAATGGCGTGCGGCGCGCGGCCAGCCGCTGGCCGACATCGCATTGGACCAGGCCCTGGACATCGCGGCCGGGCGGCTGGCCGACTGCGTCGCGCGCCACGGTCCCGACTCGGTGGGCTTTTATCTGTCGGGCCAGCTGCTGACCGAGGACTATGCGGTCTTCAACAAGCTGGCGCGGGCGCTGGTCGGCACCAACAATATCGACACCAATTCGCGCCTGTGCATGTCGAGCGCGGTGTCGGGCTACAAGCGCACCCTGGGCACCGACGCGCCGCCGGCCTGCTATGAAGACCTGGAGCTGGCGGACACGGTGCTGATCGCCGGCTCCAACATGGCCTACGCCCACCCGGTGCTGTTCCGGCGGCTGGAGGCGGCGCGCGCGCGCCGTCCCGGCATGAAGCTCATCGTGGCCGATCCGCGGCGCACCGATACCGCGGCCTGCGCCGACCTGCACCTGCAGCTGGCGCCCGGCACCGACGTGGCGCTGTTCCACGCCATGCTGCACGTCATGGTGAACGAGGACCTGATCGACCGCGGCTACATCCGCCGCCACACCGAGGGCTTCGAGGCGCTGCGGGAGCGGGTGCGATCCTGCACGCCGGCGGCCGCGCAGGAGATCTGCGGCGTGCCGGCGGCCGACATCGCGCAGGCGGCGCGCTGGTTCGGCCAGGCCGGGGCGGCGCTGTCGCTCTACACCATGGGCCTGAACCAGTCGACCAGCGGCACCGACAAGAATGCCGCGCTGATCCATCTGCACCTGGCCACCGGCCAGATCGGCAGGCCGGGAGCCGGACCGTTTTCGCTGACCGGCCAGCCCAACGCCATGGGCGGGCGCGAGGCCGGCGGCATGGCGACGCTGCTGCCGGGGCACCGCGATCCGGCCTCGGCCGGGGACCGCCGCGAGACGGCCGCGCTGTGGGGCGTGGACGCCTTGCCGCAGGCGCCGGGCGCAACCGCGCTGGAGATGTTCGACGCCGCGCTGGACGGACGCATCAAGCTGCTGTGGATCGCGGCCACCAATCCCGCGCAGTCGCTGCCGGACCAGGCCCGCGTGCGCGCGGCGCTGGAGCGCGCGGAATTCGTGATCGTGCAGGAAGCGTACGCGGGCACCGAGACCCTGGCTTATGCCGACCTGGTGCTGCCGGCGGCCACCTGGCCGGAGAAGTCCGGCACGGTGACCAATTCGGAGCGGCGCATCAGCCGGGTGCGCGCGGCCGTCCCGCCGCCCGGAGACGCCCGGCCCGACTGGCGGCTGGCGCAGGCCGTCGCGCAGCGCCTGGCCGCCAGGCTGGCGCCGGGCAAGGCGGCGCTGTTCGGCTACCGCGACGAGGCCGAGGTCTTCGCCGAGCACGCCCGCATGACGGCCGGCCGAGACCTGGACTACAGCGCGCTGGACTACGCCGCGCTGGAAGCCGGCGGGCCGCAGCAATGGCCGTACCGGCAGGGGCGGGGCGCGGCGCGCCTGTATGGCGACGGCGTGTACGCCACGCCCGGCGGGCGGGCCCGCTTCATCGACCTGGCGTATCGGCCCGCGGCCGAAGCCGCCAGCCCGGCGTTTCCGCTGCAGCTGACCACCGGGCGGCTGCGCGACCACTGGCACACGATGGCGCGCACCTCGCTGGCGCGCGCGCTGACGCGGCACGTCGAGGAACCCTGGGTGTCGCTGCATCCCGAGGACATGCGGCGCCTGGGCCTGGAGCCCGGCGCGCTGGCCAGGCTGACGTCGCGCCGGGGCAGCGTGGTCGCGCCGGCGCAGCCGGACGAGGGCTTGAGGCCGGGCTGCGCGTTCCTGCCGATGCACTGGGGCAGCGCGTTCATGGCGGGCCTGGGCGTGAACGCGCTGACCAATCCGGCGGCCGATCCGCTGTCGCGCCAGCCCGAACTCAAGCACTGCGCCGTGTCGGCCGAACCCGCCGGCCTGCCATGGCAGGCGGCGGCGTGGCTGCAGGGCGACGCCGCCGCGCTGCGGCTGCGCCTGGCGCCGTGGCTGCGCCGATTCGACTACGCCGTGGCGCTGCCGGCGGGCGCGGGCGGAGTGCGCCTGCGGCTGGCCGCGCCCGCCGCGCCGCCGTCCGCCATGCTGGACGCCCTGGCGGACGCGCTGGATCTGCGCCGGCCCGACGTGGCCTTCGACGATCCGGCGCGCGGCCTGATGCGGCGGGTCAGGGTGGAGCAGGGCGCCCTGCGCGGCTTTCTGCTGACCGGCGATCTGCGGGCCCAGGAAGCGCTGCTGTCATGGGCCGCCGGCGGCGAGGCGCCGCGCGGCGTGGCGGCGCTGCTGACCGGCCGCATCGCCGGCGCGGCGCGCTCGCGCACCGTGTGCGTGTGCAATGGCGTAAGCGTAGCGGCCATCCAGGCCGGCATCGGGCAGGGCTGCGACCTGGCCGCGCTGAAATCCGGACTGGGCTGCGGCACGGGCTGCGGTTCGTGCGTGCCCGAGATACTGGCCATGATGGCCCGCGCCGCGCCGCCGCCGACACGTTCCGACATACGCCCCGGGACGAACCCGGTGTAGTATCGAGCCACCCCTACGCCGCAGGTCCGGCGGACGGTTTTTTACGGATTCATGGAGTGGCTTGTGACGATGCGGAAAATGGCATCCTTTGTTTTCGCGGCGGGCGCGCTGGCGGCGGCGCAGGCGGCGCAGGCCGGCGTGTGCGACGCGCAGTTCATGCACGACGGCGGCGCGGTGCAGCTGACCGGCACGGGCAACCTGGCGCTGGGCGCCGACCTCAATTTCGCCGAAGTCTCCAAGACCAACGGCGACAACTGCCGCGCGCGGGTGCGCGGCGTGGCCACGTTCAGCTACGCCGGCCTGCCGCCGGGCAAGTCCAGGCTCGATTACCTGATGACCGTCAAGAGCGGGCAGGCCACCTTCGTGCGCTACGCCACCGCCGGCGAAGCGCCGCGGCCGTCCGAGGGCCAGTTCGACCTGCGCATGCTGGGCCTGTTCGCCTACGACGGCCAGCTCAGCCAGGGCCAGAAGCTGCCCGGCTCCTCGTTTCGCCTGAAGATCGGCAAGGAGGCGCCGGTGGGCGGCCAGCCCACCACCACGGTGCGCATCGGCGAAAAAACAGTGGGCAAAAAGATGTCCCTGGACACCGCCCTGGGCAAGCAGTCCTGCCATCCGATCACCTACAGCCGCGACACCACCCCCACCATGGCCACCTTCCAGGGCCTCACCCTGCCCATTCCCGGCATGAACACCACCGTGACGGATTGGTACTGTCCGGCCGTCAATCTGGTAATGAAACAGGACATCGACCAGGGCGGCGTGAAGTCGGCCGTTGAGATTACGCAGATCAAGTAGCACACCGTAGCAAGCGCGCCGCGCCGCGGCGATGGCGGCTGGTATTATGTTTGCGTCATGGACACACAACAGGAGCTCAAGAAAATGGCCACGAGAAAATCCGAAGACGTCGCAAAAGAAAAACTCATCGACAGTGTCAAGTCCAGCCTCAACGACGCCGAAAGCCTGCTGCGCGAAGCCGCCAGCAGCACGGGCGACAAGGCCAACGAACTGCGCGACCGCGCGCTGACTTCGCTCAAGCGCACGCGCGAGGCCCTGTACGAGGCCCAGGACGCCGTGCTCGAACGGGGCCGCAAGGCTGCCCGCGCGACCGACGACTACGTGCATGACAATCCCTGGCAAGCCATCGGCATCGCAGGCGTGACCGGCCTGCTGCTCGGCTTGCTGATCAGCCGCCGCTGACGGGGCCGGGCATCCGGGCGGGCGACGCCAGCCGTCTGCCGCCCGGCGTCCATCACGCCATGGGTCTGCGTAAATCTGTATTTGGCGTCGCGTCCAGCCTGGTCGGGCTGCTGCGCACGCGCCTGGAACTCCTGGCCCTGGAGGCCTCGGACGAAAAGGCGCGCTTGCTCAAGCTGCTGGGCATGGCGTTTGCTGCCTTGCTCTTCCTGACGCTGGCGGTGCTGGTCTTTACCGTCACGGTGGCGGTGGCCTTCTGGCCCACCGAAGACCGTTATCTGGCCCTGGGCCTGCTGGCGGCCTTCTACGGCATCGTCGGCGTGGTGCTGCTGCTGATGGTCCGGCACGGGCTGGTCTACGGCGCGCCGCCGTTCTCCGCCACGCTCGAAGAGCTGGGGCGCGACGCGGAGCTGCTCGACCGCATCCGCGACGCGCAGGACGAAGACGAAGCGCCGCAGGCGCCCCGCCGCGAGGAGGCCTGAGCGATGGCGAAAAGATCTCCTTCCGTCGACCGCGCCGTGCGCATCGAACTGCTGCGCGCCCGCGCGGCGATCGAGCGCGAATCGCTGGCGCAAAGCATCGCGTCCGCGGGCCGCAGGCTGGAGCCGTCCGCGCTTCTGCGCGGCCTGCTGCCCAGCCTGGCCTCCAGCAGCGCATCGCGCTGGGCGCTGCAGGCGATCAGCCTGGCGCGCCGCTATCCTCTCGTCAGTTCCTCGCTCTCGGCCATGGTCATGCGCGGGGGCAAGCGTTCCAGGCTCTTGAAGATCGCCGGCGGCGCGTTCGTCGGCTGGCAGCTGTTCAAGGCCTGGCGGGGCGCCCGCCAGAACGGCGGGCGCGACGGCGAACCGCGCTGAGCCGGGCGGCCCGGCCTACAGGCCGAGCTGGCCCCACAGCGCATCCACGCGCTGCTTGACGTCGGCGTCCATCGTGATGGGCGTGCCCCATTCGCGCTGGGTTTCGCCCGGCCATTTATTGGTGGCGTCCATGCCCATCTTGCCGCCCAGGCCGGACACCGGCGAGGCGAAATCCAGATAGTCGATGGGCGTGTTCTCCACCAGCAGCGTGTCGCGCACCGGGTCCATGCGCGTGGTCATCGCCCACACCACTTCCTTCCAGTCGCGCGGGTTGATGTCCTCGTCCACCACGACGATGAACTTGGTGTACATGAACTGCCGCAGAATGCTCCACAGGCCGAACATCACGCGCTTGGCGTGGCCGGCATACTGCTTGCGGATGGACACCACCGCCAGGCGGTAGCTGCAGCCCTCGGGCGGCAGGTAGAAGTCCACGATCTCCGGCAGCTGGCGGCGCAGCAGCGGCACGAACACCTCGTTGAGCGCCACGCCCAGCACGGCGGGCTCGTCCGGCGGCTTGCCGGTATAGGTGGAGTGGTAGATGGGATTGCGCCGCATCGTGATCCGCTCCACCGTGAAGACGGGGAACCAGTCCTGCTCGTTGTAGTAGCCGGTGTGGTCGCCGTAGGGGCCTTCCAGCGCCATCTCGTAGTCGGTGTTGGCCGGCGGATTGACGCCCTCGGGCACCCGGGGCGCGACGGCGCGCGGGTCCGACGAGGGCAGCAGGTGGCCTTCCAGCACGATCTCGGCCCAGGCCGGCACCGACAGGTTGCTGCCCAGCGCCTGCGCCGTTTCGGTGCGCGAGCCACGCAGCAGGCCCGCGAACTGGTATTCGGACAGGCTGTCCGGCACCGGCGTGACCGCGCCCAGCGTGGTGGCGGGGTCCGCGCCCAGGGCGACGGCGACCGGGAAGGGCGTGCCGGGATGGGCCAGGGCGTGGTCGCGGAAATCCAGCGCGCCGCCGCGATGCGACAGCCAGCGCATGATCAGCTTGTTGGGGCCGAGCAGCTGTTGGCGGTAGATGCCCAGGTTCTGGCGGCGCGCGTTCGGGCCGCGCGTAATCACCAGGCCCCAGGTCAGCAGCGGCGCCACGTCGCCCGGCCAGCAGGTCTGGATCGGCAGGCGGGTCAGGTCCACGTCCTTGCCTTCCCAGACGATCTCCTGGCAGGCGGGGCTCTTGACGTTCTTGGGGCTCATGTCCCATAGCGCCGACTTCAGCATCGACACCTTGGCCAGCGCGTCGCGCAGGCCGCGAGGCGCTTCGGGCTCGCGCAGCGAAGCCAGCAGCTCGCCGATGTCGCGCAGCGCGCTGACGTCGTCGGCGCCCATGCCGCGGGCCACGCGGGCCGGCGTGCCGAACAGGTTGGTCAGCACCGGCATCTGCGCCGGACGGCCGTCGTGCATGGCGTTTTCGAACAGCAGGGCGGGGCCTTCGGCGCGCAGCACGCGGTCGGAAATCTCGGTCATTTCCAGCCGGGTGGACACCGGCGGGGCGATGCGTTTGAGCTCGCCCATGCGTTCGAGTTGAGCGAGGAAGTCTCTAAGGTCGCGGTATTTCACTACAGATCCCGGCGATTTGGTTACATTTTGGAGAGAAAGAGAGGTTAACATTGACTCCCTCTTTTTTACGCAGGAGGTTATATGCCCGATGCGTCAGTGGCCTCGCTCTTCCGGAGCATGGCCCAAGGAGTGCACCAATATCTTGCCGAATCGCTGCGCATCTGCTCCGTCTACCTGGGCATCGCGGTGATCGTGACGGTAAGCATGGGATTCGCCCTGCCTGGATTGCGCGACCAGGCATTGCAGGTGCACAAAGCCTTGTTGACCGCCCTAGCGCCCACGTCCATGCAAGCCGGCACCGATCTCGATACGGGTTCCGAACTCGGCACGGACATGTCGTCGGCCATCGCCATGGCCATCCCCGACGCGCCCGCCAGCAACGCCACCGGCATGCTGGGGCCGGCGCGCGTCGCTCCGCCGCCGGTGAAGCCGGTCGCCAGCATCGCGAGCGGCCCGCAGGCCGAAGCCTTGCGCAACTATATCTCGCGCAAGTACAAGGTCGCGTATGACGCGACCGGCCCGCTGCTGAACACCGTATACAAGGTCAGCCGCGAAAAGAAGCTGGACCCGCTGCTGGTGCTGGCCGTGATCGCCATCGAGTCCCGCTACAACCCGCTGGCCGAAAGCCACGTGGGCGCCCAGGGCCTGATGCAGGTGATGACCAGCGTGCACCAGGACAAGTTCGACGCCGTCGGCAAGAACCCGCTGGACCCGGCCGCCAACATCGGCGTGGGCACCACGATCCTGCGCGATTGCATCAACCGCCGCGGATCGGTGGACGGCGGCCTGGCCTGTTACGTGGGCGCCACGGGGCCGGACGACAACGGCTACGGCGCCAAGGTGCAGGCCGAACGGCGCCGCCTGGCGCTGGCCTCGGGCATCGCGCTGGCGCGCGACTGAGCGCCTCAAAACGGCGGCTGGCGCCGCCGCCTTTCAACCTTGCAGCAACCGCCCCATCCGGGCCACCGCCTCTTCCAGGCGGTCCAGTCCCGTGGCATAGGAAAAGCGCATGGTGTGCCCGCCGTGGGCCGGGCCGAAGTCCAGCCCGGGCACGGCGGCCACGCCGGCCTCCAGCAGCAGGCGCTGCGAGAACGCGGCGCTGTCCATGCCCAGGTTGGAGATGTCGGCATAAATATAGAAGGCGCCGTCCGGCTTGACCGGCACCTGGATGCCCAGGCGCTCGAATTCCGGCAGCAGGTAGTCGCGGCGCTGCCTGAACGCCTCGCGGCGGTGCTCGAAGGTTTTCATCGCGCCCGGCGTGAAGCAGGCCAGCGCGGCATGCTGGGCCAGCGTGGGCGCGCAGATCGCCAGGCTGGCGGCGATCTTCTCCACCGGCGCCACCATGTCCTGCGGCACGATCATCCAGCCCAGGCGCCAGCCGGTCATGTGGAAATACTTCGAGAAACTGTTGATGACGATGACGTCGTCGTCCAGCGTCAGCGCCGAACGCGGCTGGCCCTCGTAGGACAGGCCCAGGTAGATCTCGTCGACGATGGCGAAGCCGTCGCGCGCGCGGACCTGCGCCAGCAGCTCGGCCAGTTCGCCGTGGGCGATGGAGGTGCCGGTGGGGTTGCTGGGCGAGGCGATCAGCACGCCCTGGGTGGCCGGCGTCCAGTTGTCGGCCACGTCCTGGGCCGACAGCTGGAAACGCTTCTGCGCCGTGCTGGGAATCAGCCGCGGCACGCCGCCGGCGGCCAGCACGAAGTTGCTGTTGGCGGGGTAGGAGGGGTCGGGCATCAGCACTTCGCCGCCGCCGTTGACCAGGGCCGCGCAGGCCAGCGTCAGCGCGCCCGAGGCGCCCGCGGTGACGATGACGCGCGACGGATCGATGCTGGCGCCGAACTGTTCGTGGTAGAACCGGGCGATGGCTTCGCGCAGCGGGGTCAGGCCGGCCGAGGGACTGTAGCCGCTGAGCCCGGCGCGGGCCGCGCGTTCCAGCGCTTCCACGACCTGGGGCGGCGCGGTAAAGTCCGGTTCGCCGATGCCCAGGCTGATAATGTCCCTGCCGGCCGCCTGCAGCGCTTGCGCCTGCTTGAAAAGCTCCATTACCTGGAAGGTCAGGAAATCGTGGGTGCGGGCGGCAAGGCGGGGCATGGGATTCTCGAAGGCGTCTCGTAGCAAAAAAGGAATTGTAGTCATGCAGCCATCGCGCCGCGCTTTCCTCCTGGGCCGACGTCCGGCCCAGAGCCCCTGGGCGGCATTCCTGCAGCGCCTGGGGCTGCTGTGCCAGGGCGCCGTGCGCGACCTGGGCGAGAGCGGCGAGGCCGGCCCCCGGGCCGTTTTGATCCCGGCGCGCGAGGCCGACGTGGCGCACGCCCGCGCCCTGTGCGCCGAGTACCGCGTCACGCTGGCGCTGGACGGGGCCGAAGGCCCGTTCGAAACCCATTACGGGCCGCTGCTGCGGGTGGACCCGTCGGCCCTGACGGAATTGCTGCGCCTGCCCGGCGAGCCCGCGCGCTGGCATGCCCGGCCCGGGGTGCCGCTGGCCGCGCTGGCGCGCGCCGGGCTGCGCCAGTTCGCCGGGCTGCCGGGCGAGTTGACGCTGGCCGCCTGGCTGGCCGCGCCGGCGCGCTGGGAGGCCGGGCGCTGCGCCGATTCGGGCGTGCTGGCGGTGGACGTGATGCTGGCCGATGGGGTGGAGGAAACGCTGGGGGCCTTCGGCGAGGCCGACGTGCAGCCGCTGCGTTCCGCCACCGTGCAGCGCCTGGTGCCGTCGCTGTTCCAGCTGGCCTCGGGCGGGGACGCCTTCGCCACGCGCGACGGCGAACGCTGGCTGGGACGCTACCGCCTGGACGCGCTCAAGCCTGAGGCGCCGGCCACCGTCAACCTGGGGCAGCTGCTGCTGGGCCACGGCGGCACGCTGGCGTGGGTGTCTGGCGTCACGCTGGCCGACGCGCCGCCGGCGCCGCAACTGCCGCCGCCGGCCGAGCCGCCCGGGCTGGCCACGACCCGGCTGGATTCGCGGGTGAAGGCGCTGTTCGATCCGGACGGCCGTTTCCCCTTGTTGTCGGCGCCGCAATAGCGACAATTTGTAAGCTCGCGTTAAGATGGAAACGCAAGCCTGGCAAGGGGCGCGGAGGTATCGCGGCCGGCGCCATCGGAATAGAATTCCCCCCTTTCCGTGTCTCACACACTAGCAAGTAGCCCGCCCCTATGGATGCCAATCTCCGCAAAGCCGCCCTTGAATACCACGAGCACGGACGCCCCGGCAAAGTCTCGGTCATGCCGACCAAGCAGCTCACCAACCAGCGCGACCTGGCGCTGGCATACTCGCCCGGCGTGGCGGCGGCCTGCGAGGAAATCGTGGCCGACCCGGCCAACGTGTTCCGCTACACGGCGCGCGGCAACCTGGTGGGCGTGATCACCAACGGCACCGCGGTGCTGGGGCTGGGCAATATCGGCGCGCTGGCGTCCAAGCCGGTGATGGAAGGCAAGGCGGTGCTGTTCAAGAAGTTCGCCGGCCTGGACGTGTTCGACATCGAGATCAACGAGACCGACCCGGACAAGCTGGTCGAGATCATCG
>Ga0182742_1000166_pt1 | contig 125453 bp, 130 predicted proteins | sample eDN5th37CBELigMG_FD_128880 | JGI IMG/M metagenome (GOLD analysis project Ga0182742, IMG submission 128880) | Enriched Miracle-Growth compost microbial communities from Emeryville, California, USA - eDNA 5th pass 37_C BE-Lig MG (version 2)... ... | reverse complement strand
GGAGGCGGTGAAGCGCCATTTCCGCGAGCTGAACCGCGACATCCAAAGCGAGCCCTTCACGGCCGTCGGTGTCGGCGACATGTCGGGCGACGTGTTCGGCAACGGCATGCTGCGGTCGCAGGAGACGCTGCTGGTGGCCGCCTTCGACCATCGCGACATCTTCATCGACCCCGATCCCGATCCCAGGGCGGCCTTCGCCGAGCGCCAGCGCCTGTTCGACCTGCCGCGCTCGAGCTGGCAGGACTACGACAAGGCGAAGCTGTCGAAGGGCGGCATGATCGTCTCGCGCAGCCAGAAGTCGATCAGGCTGACGCCGGAGGCGGCCAAGGCGCTCGACATCTCAGCCACCTCCCTGTCGCCGATCGAGCTGATGTCGGCGATCCTCAGGGCGCCGGTCGACCTGCTCTGGTTCGGCGGCATCGGCACCTATGTGCGCGCAACCGGCGAATCGGCGCTCGATGTCGGCGACCGCACCAATGACGCGATCCGCGTCACCGGCGGCGAGGTGCGCGCCAGGGTCATCGGCGAGGGCGCCAATCTCGGCATGACCCAGCGCGGGCGCATCGAATATCAGCAAAGCGGCGGACGCTCCAATTCGGACGCCATCGACAATTCCGCCGGCGTGAACACGTCCGACGTCGAGGTCAACATCAAGATCGCGCTTGCCTCGGCCATGCGCGCCGGCCGGCTGACGCGCCCCGCCCGCAACAAGCTGCTGGTGAAGATGACCGACGAGGTCGCCGCGCTGGTGCTGGTCAACAATTACCGGCAGACGCTGGCCATCTCGCTGGCACAGGCGCGGGGACTGGCGGAGCTGCCGCATCAGGCGCGGATGATGGCGGCGCTGGAAAGCCGCAAGCTGCTGGACCGCAAGGTGGAGTTCCTTCCGGCGGCGGAAGCACTGGCCGAGCGCGAGGCGCGGGGCGAACCGCTGACCCGCGCCGAGATCGGCGTGCTGCTCGCCTATGCGAAGCTCACCCTGTTCAGCGACCTCATCGCCGGCGAGCTGCCCGACGACCCGCATTTCCAGCGCGACCTCACCGCCTATTTCCCCGAGGAGATGCGGAAGAAATATGCCGGCGAGATCGACGGCCACCGCCTTCGCCGCGAGATCATCGCCACGGAGCTGGCCAACGATCTGGTCAATCGCGGCGGGCCGACGCTGGTCAGCCGCCTGACGGACGTGTCCGGCCGCCCGGCGGCGGATGTCGCGGCGGCCTATGCCGTGGTGCGCGGCGGCTTCGACCTGCCGGCGCTCTATGCGGCGATCGACGCGCTCGACAACCGGATCGACGGCAAGGCGCAGCTCGACCTCTATGCCAGCGTGGGGCGGCTGATCGACCGCACCACGGCGTGGATCCTGAAGAACGAGCCGGACATCGGGGCGGTCGGCGAAGGCATCGCCGCGCTGGCGAAGGCGCGCGCGGCGGTCGAGCCGGAGCTGGATCGTCTCCTGCCGCCCTATCTCGCCGGAAAGGTCGCCGAGACGCGCGACCGCTTCGCCAAGCTCGGCACGCCGGTGCAGCTGGCCGAGCGCCTCGCCGGCCTTGCCGCCGTGGAGCTGCTGCCGGACATCGCCCTTGCCGCGTCGCAGGCCGAGGCGGGGCTGAAGCCGACGGCGAAGGCGTTCTTCGGTGTTGGCGACGCCTTCCGCATCGACCGGATGGAGGATGCCGCGCATGGCATCCGGCCGGCCGACTATTATGAGGGGCTGGCGCTTCTCCACGCCGCCGACATGATCGGCGCTGCCCGGCGCGACATCGCCTGCTCGGTGCTGCGCGACGGTTCATCGGTGGAAAAGTGGCTCGAAAAGGCCGGCGACCGCATCGCCCGGCCGCGCAGCCGCCTGCTCGGCCTGCTCGATTCGGGCGAGCTCACGCCGTCGCGCCTGACGGTTGCGGCCGGCATCATGCGCGATATCGCGGCGCTGGCCTGAGCGGACAGGCGCGGACTCTCCGCGCCGTCAGTGCCTGAAGTGGCGCACGCCGGTGAAGACCATGGCGAGCCCCTTTTCGTCGGCGGCGGCGATCACATCGTCGTCGCGCATCGAGCCGCCGGGCTGGATGACGGCCGTCGCGCCCGCTTCCGCCGCGGCCAGCAAGCCGTCCGCGAAGGGGAAGAAGGCGTCGGAGGCGACGACCGAGCCGCGCGTCAGCGGCTCGGCAAGGCCGGCGGCTTCCGCCGCGTCCTCGGCCTTGCGCGCGGCGATGCGCGAGGAATCGACGCGGCTCATCTGGCCGGCGCCGATGCCCACCGTGGCGCCGTCCTTCACATAGACGATGGCGTTCGACTTCACATGCTTGGCGACGCGGAAGGCGAAGCGCAGGTCGGCCATCTCGGCCTCGCTCGGCGCGCGCTTCGTCACCACCTTGAGGTCGAGATCGTCCACGACCGCATTGTCGCGCCCCTGCACCAGGAGGCCGCCGGCCACGCTGCGCACGGCCAGACCGGCCGCGCGGGGATCGGGCAGGCCGCCGGCGATCAGTAGGCGCAGGTTCTTCTTCGCACCGATAATCGCCTGTGCTTCCGGCGTGGCGTCGGGCGCGATGATGACCTCGGTGAAGGTCTTCACGATCTCCTCGGCGGCTTCCGCGTCCAGCCTGCGGTTCAGCGCCACGATGCCGCCGAAGGCCGAGACCGGATCGCAGGCGAGCGCCTTGAGATAGGCGTCCTTCAGCGTCGCGGCTTCCGCCACGCCGCAGGGGTTGGCGTGCTTGATGATGGCGACCGCCGCCGTGCGCGCCGGATCGAACTCGCCGACCAGCTCATAGGCGGCGTCGGTGTCGTTGATATTGTTGTAGGAGAGCTGCTTGCCCTGAATCTGGCGCGCGGTCGCCACGCCGGGGCGCGGGTCGCCGTTGACGTAGAAGCCGGCGGCCTGATGCGGGTTCTCGCCATAGCGCATCACGCTTTCCAGCCTGCCGCCGAAGGCGCGCCAGTCCGGCTCGCCGAGCGCCAGCGTCTCCGCGAACCAGCCGGAGATGGCCGCGTCATATGCGGCGACGCGTGCAAAGGCCTTCGCGGCAAGTTCCTGCCGGAAACGGTAGGACAGGCTGCTCTGGTTGGCGGCGAGTTCCGCGACCACGCGGTCATAGTCGGCCGGATCGGTGACGATCGCCACATAAGCGTGGTTCTTGGCCGCCGCGCGCAGCATGGCCGGCCCGCCGATGTCGATATTCTCCACGATCGACGGATAGTCGCCGCCCGCCCGGCGCACGTCCTCGAAGGGATAGAGGTTGATGACGGCGAGGTCGATGGCGCCGATGCCGTGCGCGTCCATCGCCGCGCGGTGCCCGGCATCGTCGCGGATCGCCAGCAATCCGCCATGGACGGCCGGATGCAGCGTCTTGACGCGGCCGTCCATGATCTCGGGAAAGCCGGTGATGTCGGATACGTCGCGGACGGCGATGCCCTCCGCCGCGATCGCCTTCGCCGTGCCGCCGGTCGACAGGAGCTCGACCCCGGCATCGGCAAGCGCCCGCGCGAGGGCGGCGAGGCCGCTCTTGTCGGAGACCGACAGGAGCGCGCGGCGCAGGCGCACGCGGTCGGGCGGGGTGATTTTCTTCGAGACGACGGCCATGGCGAGCTCCCGCGCAAATATGCGTCAAACCTGCGCGGCGCCTAACATAGTCCTGGCTGCTTGCAAATGCGGGACCGATTCAGATCTGGCCGGTGCGGGCGAAGCGCCATTGCACTTCCGGCAGTTCGGAGGCGCGGAAGGAGAGCACGATCTGGCGCGACTGCTGCGGACCGGCGAGGCCGGCGAAGAAGATCGACTCCTCGACGCTCGGCATCACCGCGTCGCAGGTGAACAGCCAGACATCTGTATGCGCGCCCTTCAGCACCAGCCGCTCATGGCTGTCGCGGTAGAGCGCGATCCTGGGATGAAGGTGAAAGCGCAGCACCACGGCGTCGCGGCCGTCATATTGCACCGGCTGGCCGCCGGCGCGGAAGAAGCGGTCGGCGCCCTGCAGGATGTTGCCGCTGTCCGACAGCGTCATCTCGCGCTCGTGGAAGATGCCGAAGCGCGCGACATAGGCGTCGTGGCTGGCCACGAAGCCCTGCCTGCCGGCCGTGTCGGTGCGCTCGCAGGGCACGCGGCGCGGCCCGCCCATCAGCGGCGTGCCGACGAATTCGTTGATCTGCGGGTTGAGCGCGAAACGGGCGGAGGACGTGTCGTTGAGCGTGGCCGTAGAATGCGCGGCGGTGGCGCGCGCCAGCGGGCGGAAATCCTCGGCGCCATATTTGTCGATGCCGGCATTGACGATGAAGCGGTGGCGCCCCGACGACATCTCGAAGGAGAGGCAGCCCGCATGGGCATGGTGCGACAGCTCGGTCGGCGGCGGCACGCCGGTGTCGGCGATGACGGTCGTGGAGCCCAGCGTCAGCCGCTCATAGCCGGAATGCGGTGCGTGCAGCAGCGGCGCGCCGGCGGTCTCGTCATGGCGCAATATGGCCGCGACGCGGTCCTGCACCGTGGCGCCCTGTCCGTTGAACAAAGCCAGCGTTCCGTCCTGATGGCGGAAGAAGCGCAGCGCCGGCAGCATCCGCTCCACCGCGCCGATCAGCGCGTCGGGCGGCGCCTCGCCCTGGTTGGCATAGGTGTGGCGCAGCGGCAGCAGGTCGGCGAGCAGCTCGATGATGGCGTTCGGCATGCGTGATATATGGCCGCCGTCGGGCAGGATCTGGTGCTCCAGCTCGGCCACGAGGTGGCGCGTGGCGCTGCGCAGCGCCGAGGCGGGCACCGGCAGCGACAGCGCCGCGAAGGCGAGCGCCGTCCGCGCGCGCAGCCGCTCCTCGCCGTCCGGCATCTCCGCCGCCATGGCGCGCAGGTAGCGGATCTGCACCATCAGCGAGCGGAGGAAGGCGCGGTAGAAGCCGAACTCCGCCCCTTGCAGCACGACCGTCGAATGCTGCAGCCAGGCGATGATGCGGCGCGCCGTGATCGCCGGCTCCCAGGCGATGCCGCCGATGCGCCGCCCGTGGATCGTCAGCCAGTCGGAAACCAGTGCGCGGGCATTCGCCGCCGCGAGCTCCGTATCGGCCTCGCGCATGTGCCGCAGCCAGCGGAAGCCGTGCAGCGAGGCGAGCCATGCGCTGTCGGCGAATTCCAGCAGGAAGGGGCTTTCGCCGCCTGTCTCGACCAGCTGGCCGGCCAGCGGGTAGCGGCCGTGATAGATCTCGTCGGCGATCTGCTTGTCGGCGAGGCGCAGGTCGGGCGGGGCGATGAGGACGCGCTCCGGCGTGCGGCCGGTATAGCGCCAGCGATGCACGGGTCCCGCGCGCAGGCGCCGGCGCGTCCTGCGCCAGGCTTCCTGTGCCACAAGCCCCCATAAAGGCAGGGAAAGCCCCCTCCCTTTCGTCAATCGCCACACCCTCCGCGAAACGCGCCGCTTCGCGCGGCAGCTGATAAGGTAAATGATTCAACCCTTTGTGCGAAGGATTTGTTAACGCTGCCGCATTTCAGCCGCTTTTGCGGAAACGGGCGGCGAAAAATCCGTCGCAGCCGGAGAGCGCGGGGCTCGGCCCCGGCATGTCGGCCGGCGTGGTGCGCAGCCAGCCTTCGCCGCTTACCAGACTAGCGATGCCGGGCAATTCACCCGGCGCGATGGGGTCGGCGGCGACATCGCCGTTCTCGGCGAGGAAACCGGCCACCATCGCCTCGCCTTCGATGGGGTCGAGCGAGCAGTTGGAGAAGAGGATCCGCCCGCCCGGCCGCACCAGCGCCACCGCGTGGTCGAGCAGGCGCCGCTGAAGGCCGGCGAGCTTGTCGATGTCGTCGGGCGTCTTCGTCCATGGAATGTCCGGATGCCGGCGCGCCGTGCCGGTGGAAGAGCAAGGCGCGTCCAGGAGCACGGCGTCGAAAGGCTGGGCCGGCGCATAGGCGAGGCCGTCCGCCTCGACCAGCTCGGCATCGAGGCCGAGGCGGTCGAGATTGGTCCGCAGCCGCTTCAGCCGGCTGCGCGACAGGTCGAGCGCGGTAACGGCCGCGCCGGCATGAGCGAGCTGGGCGGTCTTGCCGCCGGGGGCCGCGCAGAGGTCCAGCACGCGCTGGCCCGCCACGTCGCCGAGCAGCCGCGCCGGCAGGCTCGCCGCGACGTCCTGCACCCACCACGCGCCCTCGTCATAGCCCGGCAGGGCCGGGACGGCGGCGGCGAGCCGTTCCACCCGCACCGTGCCGGTGGGCAGGACGATGCCGCCGAGCGCCGACGCCCAATGCTCCGGATCGGATCTGACGGTGAAATCCGTCGGCGCCTCGTGCCGGTGCGCTGCGAGGATCGCGTCGGCTTTTTCGACTCCGTAGGCATCTTGAAGCCGTTCCACGAACCAGTCGGGCGCGTCGCGCGATTGCGCCAGCGCCGCCGGCAGGGCGCGCGCCTTGCGGCGCACGATCTCGCGCAGCACGGCGTTGACGAGGCCGGCGAAGCGGGCATTGCGCGGATCGCCGCTGGCGAGGCTGACCGCGAGGTCGACGGCGGCGCTGTCGGGCACGTCGAGGAACAGGATCTGCGCCGCGCCCACATGCAGCAGGTGCTCGAGGCTGCGGGCATTCTCCGGCAGCGGCCGGTCGAGCCGCGCCTTGATCAGCGCGGTGATCGTGCCCCGGTAGCGCAGTGCGGTGACGAGGATGGCGCGGACCAGCGCACGGTCGCGCGGCTCCAGGGCACGGAACTGCGGATGGCCGTGCTCGTGGTCGGTCAGGCCGTCGAGCGAGGTGCGCGTGTCGATGACTGCGCCGAGCAGGCGCACGGCCACGGCCCGCGCGGCCAGGCCCGGTACTGCGGCGGACGAATCAGAAGCCCCGGTCTTTCGGCCGGGGCTTTTCCGTTTCGGTGCGGGCCGGCTGGCGGCGGTCATTGCCGCGGTCCCCGCGCGCCGGTGCGCGGTCCGGTCGGGTTGCGGCCCCACGGATTGGATTTCGGCGCCTGCGCCTGCGGCGCGGGCTCGTCCGCCGCACGCGTGCCCCAGGGGCCCTGCTCGGCCGGCGCCGCGGCCGGAGGCTGGCGCTCCGCGCGGGGTTGCGGGCGCGCCGGCGCACCACGGGCGGAAAACTCGGTCTCCATCGCCTGCAGCGCGGCGATGCGGTTGTCGGTGTCGGGGTGGGTCGAGAACAGGTTGTCCATGCGCTGCCCGCTCAGCGGGTTGACGATGAACATATGCGCCGTGGCCGGGTTGCGCTCGGCGTCCTCGTTGACGATGCGCTTGGTGTTGCGGGCGATCTTGTCCAGCGCCGAGGCCAGCCAGACCGGGTTGTCGCAGATCTCGGCGCCGCGCCGGTCGGCGGCATATTCGCGCGTGCGGCTGATCGCCATCTGCACGATCATCGCCGCCAGCGGCGCCACGATGACGGCGACGAGCACGCCGATGATGCCGAGCGGATTGTTGTTCTCGCGGTTGCCGCCGAAGAAGAAGGCGAAATTGCCGAGCATGGAGATCGCGCCGGCCAGCGTGGCGGTGATCGTCATGGTCAGCGTGTCGCGGTTCTGGATATGCGCCAGCTCGTGCGCCATCACGCCCGCGACCTCCTCGTAGGAGAGGCGCTCCAGCAGGCCGGTGGTGGCGGCGACGGCGGCGTTCTGCGGGTTGCGGCCGGTGGCGAAGGCGTTGGGCTGCGGGTTCTGGATCAGGTAGACCTTCGGCATGGGCAGGTTCGCCCGCGCGGCGAGGTCGCGCACGATGCCGTAATATTCGGGCGCGTTGCGCTCGTCGATCTCGACCGCATGGTGCATGCGCAGCACCATCTTGTCGGAATTCCAGTAGCTGAAGAGGTTCATGCCCGCGGCGATGATGAAGGCGATCATCATGCCGCCCGACCCGCCGATCAGGTAGCCGACGCCCATGAACAGCGCCGTCATGAAGGCGAGCAGCATGCCAGTCCGGATCACGTTCATCTGATTCTCCCGCAAATGCTGGCCGTCGGCGGCCAGCGCCTATAGGATGGGTGGAAGTGGCAACCGTTTCAATATCGCATATGCCTGCAAAAATACCCGAGACCGCGTCTTCCGATAAGGACGACAATTCCGCCCGCGTGCTGTCGCCGGCCGCGCGCCGCGCCCTTGCCGAGGCGCAGGTGCGCCGCGCCGCCCAGAGCCCGGCACCGCGCCCGGTCGAGATCGGCGGGCCGGCCGGCCCCGAACCCGTCCGCTACGGCGACTGGGAGGTGAAGGGCCGCGCCAGCGATTTCTAGGCGAGCGCCCCCGCCTCGCCGTGGCGCCATTCTAAAAAGTGAACGAACCGGCCTGGAACCGGCGGGCACAACGTCCGTTGCAAAGCAAACTGCGATGCGAGGACGGGACGCTGCCAAATGGACATACGACTGGGATATGAGATCGCCATCGAATGCGATCAGGCCACGCCGGTTTTCTCGCTTCTCGAAATCCACAAGGACCGCAAGGCCGATATCCGCAAGCAGTCGAAGGTCATCACCTCGCCCAACGTGCCCAGCCGCGTCTACGAGGACCGCTACGGCAATCTATGCCGCCGGCTCATGGCGCCCGCGGGCGGGGTGCGGCTCACCTATGACGCTATCGTCCGCGACAGCGGCCTGCCCGACGACACCGCGCCCGGCGCGCGGCAGGTGCCGGTCGAGGAACTGCCCGACGACGTGCTCGTCTACCTGCTCGGCAGCCGCTATTGCGAGACCGACCTGCTCAGCGACATGGCCTGGCGGATGTTCGGCGGCATCCCGACCGGCTGGGAACGCGTGCAGGCGATCGTCGACTACGTGCATGACCGGCTGGCCTTCGGCTACGGCTATGCCCGCTGCACCCGCTCGGCCGCGCAGGCGCATCAGGAGCGCGTCGGCGTCTGCCGCGATTTCGCCCATCTCGCCATCGCGCTGTGCCGCTGCGTCAACATACCGGCGCGCTACGTGAACGGTTATCTGGGCGACATCGGCGTTCCCGAGGATCCGGCGCCGATGGATTTCTCGGCCTGGCTCGAGGCCTATGTCGGCGACCGCTGGTATACGTTCGACGCGCGACACCACAAGCCGCGGATCGGGCGCGTCGTCGTCGCCCGCGGGCGCGACGCCACCGACGTGCCGCTGCTCCATACGTTCGGCCGTCACCGCCTGAGCTTCTTCAAGGTATGGACCTACGAGCAGGAGACCCATCCGGCCACCCATCCGATGCGGCCCATGGACAGGACCTTCTCGACCCATCTCATCGCCTGACGCCCTGTAACCGCGCGGGCATATGTTCCATTCAGGGACGGCGGCGCGGTGATCCGGTGCGGATGCGTCCGCTTCCGCACCATATGTTAGTCTTTCGTTAAGCATGTCCGCGGCCCGCGCCGTGCAAAATCAGCGCATTGGCGCGGACCGACTGCCGCCGAGGCGGCAACCGGCAAGCTTCCTGCTCCGTAGGGTCAGGCACGATCACGTGTCGCGAACGGAGACAGGTCATGGATCGGTTCAGGCTCACCCGGGCGAAGGATGCCGCGCACAGGCTGCGCAGGGATCGCGACGGCAGTTTCGCGATCATGATGGGGGTGGCCGCGGGCGTCGTCATGCTCGCCGCGGGCTTCAGCCTCAACACGGTGCAGCTGGCGCTGACGCGGTCGAACCTGGTCAACGCGCTGGATGCGGCGGTGACCTCCACCGCCCGCGACCTCACCACCGGCAAGATCCTCGAAAGGGATGCGCGCGCGAATGTCGAGGCGTTCCTGTTCGCCAACGGGGCGCGTGCCTTCGCGACGGCCGACCGCCTTTCGCTCGACCGGCTGGTGGTCGATCCGGTCGCCAGCACCGTCAGCGCCAGCGCCAGCGTCGACGTCGACCTGGTCTTCCCGCTTTTCGGCGCCGCCAATGTCCAGAAGGTACAGGCGCAGTCCGACGCGATCTATTCCGACAAGAAGATCGAGATCGCGATGATGCTCGACATCACCGGCTCGATGGGCGGCACCAAGATCCGCGACCTCAAGACCGCGGCGAAGAACGCGGTCTCGACCTTCCTCGCCGGGCAGGACATGGCCAGGCCGCGGGTGCGCATCGCGCTGGTTCCCTATGCGGATGCGGTGAACACCGGTGCGCTCGCCAATGTCGTCTATGTGGAATCCGGCCCGTCCGCGTCCAGCGAGCCGCCCGGCCTGGACGATGCGCGGCCGGTTGCCGCCACCGCGCCGGACAAGTGCGCCACCGACCGGGAGAGCCGCGACTACCAGTTCAGCGATGCCGGGCCGGAGACGGCCATGGTCAACCGCGACTACCGGCTGGCATTCTGCCCGAGCGCCGAACTGAAGCCGCTGTCGGCAGACATGTCGGCGCTGCATACCGCGATCGACGCCTTCACGGCCAACGGCCATACGGCGGGGCAGATCGGCGTCCAGTTCAGCTGGTACATGCTGTCGCCGAAATGGGCCGGCGTGCTTCCCGCGGCGTCGCGCCCGGCGGCCCACGACCCCAAGAAGGTGGCCAAATATGCGATCCTGATGACCGATGGCGAGTTCAACACCGCCTTCGCCGGCGTCGATCATGCCGACAGGAGAGGCAATCTCATCAATGTGCGCAACCAGCCGGCGAAATCGCGCCAATATGCCGAGCGCCTCTGCGACGAGATGAAGGACCAGGGCATCGAGATATTCACCGTCGGCTTCAAGCTCACCGAATCCAATGCGAAGAAGGTGATGGGCAACTGCGCGTCGCCCGACCGCGGTTCGGTGAAGCACTATTTCGAGGTATCGACCGGGACGGAGCTCGACGAGGCCTATCAGACGATCGCGCGCAACATCGAGCGCCTCGCGCTGACGCGGTGAGCGGCGCGGTTCAGCGCGCCACGGCGCCGGCGGCGGTGCCGCGCATCGTGGCGGCGAATGTCGCGCCGCCGGTGACCAGCCGGTAGCGGGCCATCTCCGCCGGGGTGAGATAGTAGAGCGCGCGCGGCGGCGTATCGAGCGCATGCAGCCACAGCGCGGCGTCGACGCCCATGTCGGACAGGTGGCGCGAAATGCGCGCGGTGGTCATCTGCGCATCGGCCAGCGCCTGCTCCGGCCGCATCATGTCGCCGCCCTGCGTATAGAACTGGTGCAGGCCGATCGCGGCCTTCGGCCCGACGAAGCGCTCCTTGCCGCCGGCCAGCAGCAGCGGGCAGGAGGAGGCGCAGAGCGCGCCGTCGGCCACGATGGTCGCATAGCCGTGCTCGCGCACGATGCGCGACATGGCCATCGCGTCGTCGAGCGAGCCGCCGGGCGAATCCAGCGAGATGGCCTTGATCGCCGTGCCGTGCGCGGCGATCTCCTTCTCCAGGCTGGCGGTGCTGCCGGGCAGGATGCTGCCCTGCGCATGCAGCACGCCGTCGGTGCCCAGCACGAAGGTCATGGCGGCGCGCAGGCCGGCGTCGGGCGTGGTGATGAATTCGCGCGGATCGGCGCCCTGACGGCGCTTGCCGTCGCGTTCCACCGCTGGGGGCAGCACCGGCACGGTCACCGCCGTGGCCGACTGTTCGGTGGAGAAGAGGCCGCCATTGCGCTCCACCAGGCCGCTCAGGTCCATCGCCAGCACCGCGGCGGTGCCGACCAGCATGCCGTAGAGGGCGGCGCGGATGACCTCTCCCTCCTCGAAGCGCGCCAGGAAGCGCAGCAGGTGGTTCTGCGGCGGCTGGCGATTGTCCATCGTGCCCTGGGGATACATGCACGGCCTCGTATGTCGGAAGGGTTGGGCGCGTTTCAGTCGCAGACCAGCGGCGGCGTGGGGATCTCGCCATCGGCGAGGCCGTACATGTAGCCGCGCCCCTTCCACAGCACCGGCGGCCGGTAGCAATGCGCGGCCGCCTGCCTGTCGGACGGGTAGGCGGCGGCCTGCTCGGCTTCCAGCTCCGCCGCGATATGGCCCATGCCGACGACGATGCGCTTGTAGCCGGCGGGGCTGATGATGATCAGGTTGCCGAAGGAATCGTCATAGACGCGCTCCCTGGCGCGCCCGCCGGCATCGGCCGCCGTCGCCGCGCCGGCGACCAGCACCGCGCCCAGCGCCGCGGCTGCCGCCGCGCGGCCGAGCATTCCCGCATAGTCTCTCATCGCGCCCATTCGCACACCTCGTCTGACGGCCAACCATGCCAAATCCGAGTCATGAAATTAACGTTTTATTTACCTTTGACCAGCAGGTGGCGCGCTCGGGCACCCGTGCAATTGACAAACATGGTTAATTTCGCCGAAGGATTCGCACCATGACAGCAGATCCCAAGATCGAAATCTCACTGCTCCGCCTCAAGGAAGCCCACCAGCTCGCGCCCCTCCTGGCCGACTACGCCCAGGCGCTGAAGCGCGGCGCGCCCCGCCGGCCGGACGATTTCTACGCCGAATCGCTGCTTCAGGACCGCACGGCGGAGATCCTCGGGGCCCAGATCGACGGCGAGCTCGTCGGCTTCGCCATGTTCACCGACGTGCCAGACCCGATCAGCGGCATGCGCTGCGGCGTGGTCGATCACATCTACGTGCATCACGAACATCGCAAGAAGGGCATTGCCAAGGCGCTGATCGACCTTCTGGCCGAGGACGCCGAGGAGCGCGGCTGGACCCGGCTGGTGCTGAATGCGCCGCGCCAGCCCGAGGACGGGCGCAAGCTCTACGAGCAGATCGCCGCGCCGGCCGACTGGACGAGCTACGTGCTCAGGTTCCAGGACAAGTGAGCGTGCGCCGTCTCAGGCCGGGGCTGGCGGCCGCCGCTGCCGCCATGCTCGTCGCCGGCTGCGTCGCTGAGCAGCCTGCCCGTCCAGGCAGGCCCGGTTCCGGGCCGGCCGCCGCCGGCGCCTATCGCTGCAATGACGGCTCGACGCTCGATGTCAGGCGCGTGCCGGGCGGCGTGCAGGTCACCGGGCCCGACGGCGAGGTGACGGTGTTGCCGCCCGCGCCGCCCAACCAGTCGAACCGTTTCGGCAGCCAGGGTTTCGCCCTGGTGCTGGAGGGCCTGACGGCGCTTTTCATGAAGGCGGGCGCGGTTCCGCTGGATTGCGAAGCGGGTCGCCCGGGCATGCGCGAGCCTTCAAACGATTGAAGGGCGGACGCGCCGAAAGTGCCGCACCATCAATGGGATTTGACACTTTGACGCGCTGCAAAAAGCGGCTAAATAGCGGCCAGCTTATGACCGGCCGCATGAAACTTTGACGCGTCGGACAGCCTTTCAATTCGGGGCAGCAATGTCGAACAGCACAGCCACCCGCCAGAGACCCGTCTCTCCACATCTTCAGATCTATCGCTGGACGCCGACGATGGCGATGTCCATCGCGCATCGCATCACCGGAATCGCGCTCTATTTCGGCATGCTGCTCGTGGCCTGGTGGCTGGTGGCCGCGGCGACCTCGGCCTCCTGGTTCGACACCGCCAACTGGATCATGGGCTCGTGGTTCGGCCTGATCGTGCTCGTCGGCTTCTCCTGGGCGCTGATCCACCATGCGCTCGGCGGCGTGCGCCACTTCGTCTGGGATACCGGGACCGGTCTCGAGAAGCACACCTCGACCGTCCTTTCGTCGCTGACGCTCGCCGGTTCGCTCCTGCTCACCGCTGCCCTGTGGGCAGCCTATTACATACTGCTCTGAGGTCGTCATGAGCGATATGCGTACGCCGCTGCGGAAGGTCCGCGGGCTCGGGGCCGCCAGGGAAGGCACCGGTCATTTCTGGTTCATGCGGGTCAGCGGCGTGGCGCTGCTGTTCCTTTCGCTGTTCGCGATCGGGGTGGTCCTGTCGCTGGCCAGCAAGAGTTTCGAGGAAGCGCGCGCAGTCCTCGCCCAGCCCGTCGTCACACTCGGCCTGCTGCTCTTCGTGGTGTTTTCGGCCGAGCACATGCGCCAGGGAATATTGGAGACGATCCACGACTACATCCATGGCGAGCTGCTCAAGGTCATCGTGATCATGCTCAACACCATGTTCTGCCTGCTCGTCGGCGCGGCCTGCGTGTTCGCGCTGCTCAGAATTTCCTTCGGAGGCTGACGTGGCCGACTCGCGAATGAACCAATCCAAGCCGGCAACCGTCGGCAGCGCCTATCGCTATGTCGACCACCAGTACGACGTGGTCGTGGTGGGGGCTGGCGGCGCGGGGCTGCGCGCCACGCTGGGCATGGCCGAGCAGGGCCTGCGCACCGCCTGCATCACCAAGGTCTTCCCCACCCGCTCGCACACGGTGGCGGCGCAGGGCGGCATCGCCGCCTCGCTGCGCAACATGGGCCCCGACAACTGGCAGTGGCACCTCTACGACACAGTGAAGGGCTCCGACTGGCTGGGCGACGTCGACGCGATGGAATATCTCGCGCGTGAAGCACCCGCAGCAGTGTACGAGCTGGAGCACTACGGCGTGCCCTTCTCGCGCACCGAGGACGGCCGCATCTACCAGCGTCCGTTCGGCGGCCACATGCAGAACTTCGGCGACGGCCCGCCGGTGCAGCGCACCTGCGCGGCGGCCGACCGCACCGGCCACGCCATCCTGCACACGCTCTACGGCCAGTCGGTGAAGAACAACGCGCAGTTCTTCATCGAGTATTTCGCCCTCGACCTGATCATGACGGACGGGGTCTGCACCGGCGTGGTGGCGTGGAACCTCGACGACGGCACCATCCACCGCTTCGCCGCCAAGATGGTGGTGCTGGCCACCGGCGGCTACGGCCGCGCCTACTTCTCCGCCACCAGCGCCCATACCTGCACCGGCGACGGCGGCGGCATGGTCGCCCGCGCGGGCCTGCCGCTGCAGGACATGGAGTTCGTGCAGTTCCACCCGACCGGCATCTACGGCGCCGGATGCCTCATCACCGAGGGCGCGCGCGGCGAGGGCGGCTATCTGGTCAATTCCGAGGGCGAGCGCTTCATGGAGCGCTATGCGCCGTCGGCAAAGGACCTCGCCTCGCGCGACGTGGTCTCGCGCTGCATGACGATGGAGATCCGCGAGGGCCGCGGCGTCGGCAAGGCCAAGGACCACATCTTCCTGCATCTCGACCATCTCGACCCGGCGGTGCTGCACGAGCGGCTGCCGGGCATCTCCGAGAGCGCCAAGATCTTCGCCGGCGTCGACGTGACGCGGGAGCCGATCCCGGTCCTGCCGACCGTGCACTACAATATGGGCGGCATCCCCACTAATTACTGGGGCGAGGTGCTGAACGCCGACCACGACCATCCCGAGCGCATCCAGCCCGGCCTGATGGCCGTCGGCGAGGCGGGCTGCGCCTCGGTGCACGGCGCCAACCGGCTGGGCTCCAACTCGCTGATCGACCTCGTCGTCTTCGGCCGCGCCGCCGCCATCCGCGCCGGCCAGATCATCGACCGCGAGGCGGCGATCCCGAAGGTGAACGAGCAGGCCTGCGAGAAGATCATGGAGCGCTTCGACCGGCTGCGCCACGCCGATGGGACGATCCCCACCGCCGTGCTGCGCGAGAAGATGCAGCGCGCCATGCAGGAGGACGCCGCCGTCTTCCGCACGCAGGAATCGCTGGAGAACGGCTGCAAGCGCATCAGCGAGATCTGGCACGAGCTGAAGGACATCAAGGTGACCGACCGCTCGATGATCTGGAACTCGGACCTGGTGGAGACGCTGGAGCTGGAGAACCTGATGGCCAACGCCATCACCACCGTCTACGGCGCCGAGGCGCGCAAGGAGAGCCGCGGGGCGCACGCGCGGGAGGATTTTGCTTCCCGCGACGACGTCAACTGGCGCAAGCATACGCTTTCCTGGGTCGCGCCGGACGGCCACGTGACGCTGGACTACCGTCCCGTCCACACCGACACGATGCTGCCGGTGGACGAAGGCGGCATCGATCCGGCCAAGATCGCGCCCAAGGCGCGGGTTTACTGAAGGAGATCGGCGGCGATGGTCGAACTCACACTGCCACGCAATTCCAGGGTCAAGCAGGGCAAGACCTGGCCCAAGCCCGCGGGCGCGAAGAACCTGCGCGAATACCGCATCTACCGCTGGTCGCCGGACGATGACGAGAATCCCCGCGTCGACACCTATTTCGTCGATCTCGACGATTGCGGACCGATGGTGCTCGACGCGCTGCTGTGGATCAAGAACAAGGTCGATCCGACGCTGACGCTGCGGCGTTCCTGCCGCGAGGGCATCTGCGGCTCCTGCGCGATGAACATCGACGGCGCCAACACGCTGGCCTGCACCAAGGGCATGGAGGAGATTTCGGGCGCGGTGAAGGTCTATCCGCTGCCGCACATGCCGGTGATCAAGGACCTCGTGCCCGACCTCACCGTGCCCTATGCGCAGCTTTCCTCCATCCAGCCCTGGCTCCAGACCGTCTCGCCCGAGCCGGCAAAGGAGTGGAAGCAAAGCCACGAGGACCGCCAGAAGCTGGACGGGCTCTACGAGTGCATCCTGTGCTTCTGCTGCCAGACCTCGTGCCCGAGCTACTGGTGGAACGGCGAGCGCTATCTGGGCCCGGCCGTGCTGCTGCAGGCCTATCGCTGGCTCATCGACTCGCGCGACGAGGCGACCGGCGAGCGGCTCGACAATCTGGAAGACCCCTTCCGGCTCTATCGCTGCCACACGATCATGAACTGCACGCAGGCCTGCCCCAAGGGGCTGAACCCGGCCAAGGCGATCGCCGAGATCAAGAAGATGATGGTCGAGCGGCGCGTGTAGCGTCGCGGCCGCGTAGTCGCGGTCATCCTGACCGGCGGGAGGCGCTGATGGATGCGGGCGTCGTCGCGAACATCATGTCGGAGCTCGCGCGCATCGAGCGCGAGGAACGCGTCGCGATTCCGCTTGCCGTCGAGAGCGGCAGCCGCGCCTGGGGCTTTCCCTCGCCCGACAGCGACTATGACTGCCGCTTCGTCTTCGTCAGGGCGGCAGCGGACACCTTCACGCTGTTCCCGAAGCGCGATGTGATCGAGCGCCCGGTGACGCCGGTCTTCGACATCAACGGATGGGAGCTCTCGAAGGCGCTGAAGCTCCTGCTCAACGGCAATGCCGTCATCATCGAATGGCTCACATCGCCATTCGCCTACCGTGTCGACGAGGCGTTCAGGACGGCGTTTCTTTCCCTGGCCGAGAGCGTCGCCGAGCGCGGCCTCGTCGCAAGCCACTATTTTCACCTGGCCGACAACCAGATGAAGCGCAACATTTCGAACCAGCACGACATCGCAATCAAGAAGCTGTTCTACGTCCTGCGCCCGTTGATGGCGTTGCGCTGGCTCGAATCGCATCCTGGTGCCGCCGTGGCGCCGATGCACTTTCCCACGCTGTGCGAGGCTGCCGGGCTGGATCGCGCCACGCTCGCGGCTGTCGGCGACCTGCTGGCGCGAAAGGCGCAAACGCGCGAGCTTGGCGAGGCCGCGGCGCCGCCGTCGCTGCTGGCGTTCATCGCCGACGAATACCGGCGCGCCGAAGCGCTGTGGGGCGACCGGCCGCCCAGAGGCCATGACGAAGAGCGGATTGCCGCCGTGGACGCGTTCTGGCGGCGATGGGTGTCGCAGCTGGCGCCGCGGGTGGGAGGAAATCCGTAGTCCCGGTCGCGCATGTCGCCAACGGAAAAGCCCGGCGCGAAGGCCGGGCTTTTCGCATGCACTGCTTTGCAGCCTACTGCGCGATATAGTCGTACTTGCCGTTCTTCCACTCGTAGAAGACATAGCCCGGCAGCGTGACGTCGCCCTTGTCGTCGAATTCGAGCTCGCCGAGCACGGTGTTGAACTTGCCGTCGTCGAGAGCCTTCACCACCGCATCGAACTTGGTCGACTTGGCGGCCGTGGCGGCCTCGGCCCATGCCTGCACCGCGGCATAGGTGTAGAGCACATAGCCTTCCGGCTCGATGCCCTTGGCACGGAATTTCTCGACGATCGGCCCGGCGGCCGGGTCCTTGCGCGGATCGGGCGAGAAGGTCATCAGCGTGCCCTCGCCGGCATCGCCCGTCACCGCCCAATATTCGTCCGTCACCAGCGCGTCGCCGGAGACGAGCACGGTGTTCATGCCCTGCTCCTTCATCTGGCGCGCCATCAGGCCGGCCTCGGTGTGGTAGCCGCCGACGTAGAGGACGTCGATGCCCTCGCTCTTCAGCTTGGTGACCAGCGCGGAATAGTCCTTCTCGCCGGCCGTATAGGCCTCGTAGAGCGCCGGCTTGCCGCCGCCGGCCTCGTAGACCGCGAGCGTCGCGTCGGCGAGGCCCTTTCCGTAGGCGGTCTTGTCATGGACGAAGGCGACTTTCTTGCCCGCGAAATGCTCGAGCAGGTACTTGCCGGCGATGTCGCCCTGCTGATCGTCGCGGCCGCAGACGCGGTAGACGCCGGGTCCGGGCCGCTTCTCGGTGAAGTCCGGATTGGTGGAGCCGGGCGAGATCTGGACGATGTCCTCTTCCGCATAGACCGCCGAAGCGGGAATGGACGAGCCCGAGCAGAAATGGCCGGCCACGAAGACGACGCCCGAGCCGGCGAACTGGTTGGCGACCGCGACCGCCTGCTTGGGATCGCAGGCATCGTCGCCCACTTCGAGCGCGAGCTTTTCGCCATTGACGCCGCCGGCGGCATTGATGTCGGCGACCGCCATCTCCGCGCCCGCCTTGAACTGCGCGCCGAACGTCGCGTAGGAGCCGGTCATCGGGCCGGCGACGCCGATCTTGATGTCGGCCAGCGCCGGGCCGGACATCACGAGGCCGAGCGCAACGCCGGCCAAGAGCATCTTCTTCATGGTAACTCCCTGCAAAACACCGCATGTTCCCTGTAGCGACCCGGATGGGTGTCGAAGGTCCGGTTGCCGCGGTGCGGGGACCAGACCCCGCTTGACCAGCATGAAAGCCCAATTCCGGAACGAAATAAAGACATTCAGCCGATAAGGAGCGCCCGGCATCAGCCGTCCTGCCGGGCGAGGAATCCGTACTGGCGCGCCATCTGGCGGCTGCGCGTGACCTGCTTGCCGAGGAAACCGATCGCCAGGAGCACGATCAGGTCCACGACGTAGTAGTGAAGCGACAGCAGCGAGCCGGAAAACAGCGCGAAATGGATGAAGCGCGTCGCCGCCGCCAGAAGCAGCATGTAGAAGACGAGCATGACGTTGCTGCCCCATTTGCGCGCCACGGCCCGCCCGGTGAGATAGGCGGCAGCGCCCGCGAGGATCACGGTGACGATCAGGAACTCCCAGATCGTCACTTCCCAGATGAGCGTATTCTGGTTCTCGATCATCAGTGCCGCCCGCCTTCCAGATAGGCCGCGCGGACCTCCTCGCGCTTCAGCAGCTCCGCGCCGGTGCCGCTCATGATGATCCTGCCATTGACCATGACATAGCCGCGATGGGCGAGCTTGAGCGCGTGGAAGGCGTTCTGCTCGACCAGAAACACGGTGAGCCCGTCATTGCGGTTGAGCTCGCGGATGGCGTCGAATATCTGCTTCACGATCAGCGGCGCGAGCCCCAGCGAGGGCTCGTCCAGCAGGAGGAGCCGGGGCCGGCTCATCAGCGCCCGCGCGATCGCCAGCATCTGCTGCTCGCCGCCCGACAGGGTGCCGCCGCGCTGCAGCGCGCGCTCCTTGAGCCGCGGGAAAAGGTCGTAGACGCGGCGGAGGTCTTCGTCGAAATGTTTCGGATCGACCAGCGAGGCGCCCATCTGGAGGTTTTCCAGCACCGACATGCGCGGGAAGATGCGCCGTCCCTCGGGCGACTGGGCGATGCCCAGCCTGATGATCTCGTGGGTGGGCATCGCGGTGATGTCGGTACCGTCGTAGACGATCGACCCGGCGCGCGCCTGAGGCGAGCCGCAGATCGTCATCATCAGCGTCGACTTGCCGGCGCCGTTGGCGCCGATCAGCGTGACGATCTCGCCGCGCTCGACCTCCACGTCGACGCCGCGCAGCGCGATGATGTTGCCGTAATAGGTCTCGACGCCCCTGACCGAAAGCAGCGCGCTCATCCGGCTTCCCCCGTTCCGCGTTCGCCGGCCATCCGCCTTGCCTGCCCGACCCAGTCCTCGCGCTCGATGCGGCCGGGGAAGGCGAGATGGGTGCCGACCCAGCGCACCTCCGCCGGCGTCCACGCGGCGATCTGGTCGAAGTGGTAGATGCCGAGCGCATGCAGCTTGCGCTCGTTGACCGGCCCGATGCCGTCGATGTCGATCAGCCGGTCGGGGCGGCCCTCGCGCGGCGCGGAAAGGCCGCCCGGCCGGGTTTCCGCCGTCAGGTCGAGCGGCGCGTCGGCCAGCGCCTCTGCGGCCAGGGCGGCCACTTCCGGCTCCTCGGCGATCTCCTCGTCATCGACGCCGAGATAGGCGGCGATGACCTTGGGATCGCTGCGCACATAGGCTGCGTCGCCGTCGGAAATCTTCGTGCCGTAGTCGAGCACGACGATATGGTCGGAAATCTCCATCACCACGCCCATGTCGTGCTCGATGAGCAGGACGGAGGTGCCCGTGCCGCGGATGGATTGCAGCAGTTCGTTGAGCTCGGCCGATTCGCGCGGATTGAGGCCGGCGGCGGGCTCGTCGAGGCAAAGAAGCTGCGGGTCGGTGCACATGGCCCGCGCAATCTCCAGCCGCCGCTGCGCGCCATAGGGCAGGTCGCCGGCCGGGTCGTCGGCGCGGTCGACGAGGTTGACGCGCTCCAGCCAGGCGACCGCCTTGTGGATCGACTCCGCCTGCGCCCGCCGGTAGGCCGGCAGGCCCAGAATGCCGCCGAGCGTGAAGCCGGAGGCGACCATGAGCGGATTGTGCTGGGCGACCAGCAGGTTCTCCAGCACGGTCATGCCGCCGAACAGGCGGATGTTCTGGAAGGTGCGGGCGACCTTGGCCCTCTTGGTGATCTCGAAATCGGCCATGCGCTCCAGCAGGAACACGGCGCGGTCGCCGTCGGTGCGGTAGCGCGCGCCCGAGGCGGTGAGCATCTCCACCCCTTCCGCCTGCCGTCCCGGCCCGTGGCGCATCACGATGCGGCCTTCGGTCGGCTTGTAGAAGCCGGTGACGCAGTTGAAGACGGTGGTCTTGCCGGCGCCGTTGGGGCCGATCAGGGCGGTGATGTCGCCGCGCCCGACATTGAAGGACAGGTCGTTGACGGCGACGAGCCCGCCGAAGCGCATCGTCAGATGCTCGACGGTCAGCACGGGATCGGCGTCCCACCGCGCCGCGGCGGGAGCGATGTCTGCGGCAGCCGCCATCAGTGACCCTCCCCCTGCGCGACCAGGTCGGCGCCGATCTTCTTGCGCTCCTTGAGCACGGCGGAGGGATCGCGCGTCGTCACCAGGCCGCGCGGCTTCCACACCATGATGAAGACCATGGCGAGGCCGAAGATGAGCATGCGGTACTGGACCGGGTCGAAGCCGGGACCGAAGACCTGCGTCAGGAAGCCGAGATTGCGCAACATCTCGATGCCGCCGATCATGACGATCGAGGCGAAGACGACGCCGATCTGCGAGCCCAGCCCGCCCAGAACGACGATGGCGAGGATGATCGCCGATTCGAGGAAGGTGAAGCTTTCGGGCGAGATGAAGCCCTGCCGCGTGGCGAAGAAGGAGCCGGCGAAGCCGCCGAACATGGCGCCGATGGCGAAGGCCGTCAGCTTGGTGTTGGTGGTGTTGATGCCCAGCGAGCGGCAGGCGATCTCGTCCTCGCGCAGCGCCTCCCAGGCGCGGCCCACCGGCAGGCGCCGGAGCCGCATGGTCACCAGATTGGTGATCAGCGCCAGGACGAGGATGATGTAGTAGAGATAGATGAAGCGGTGGATGGTCGAATATTCGATGCCGAGGAAGGCCGCGACGCCGTCCTCCCCGCGGGAGAAGTCCATGCCGAGGAAGGTCGGCTTGGGGATGCCGGAAATGCCGTTCGGCCCGCCGGTGAACTCGTACCAGTTGAGCAGCACGACGCGCACGATCTCGCCGAAGGCGAGGGTGACGATGGCGAGGTAGTCGCCGCGCAGGCGCAGCACCGGGAAGCCGAGGATGACGCCCCAGAAGGCGGCGAGCAGGCCGGCGAGCGGCAGCGCCGTCCAGAAGCCGATGAACTCGAACTGCGTCGACAGAAGCGCGAAGGAATAGGCGCCGACGGCGTAGAAGGCGACATAGCCGAGGTCGAGCAGGCCGGCGAGGCCGACGACGATGTTGAGGCCCCAGCCCAGCATGACATAGGTCATGATGAGGATGCCGAGGTCGATCAGCTGCCGCTGCTGGCCGGGAAACAGCGTGATGATGATGAAGGGCAGGGCGACGGCGATCGCGAGCAGGATGACGCCGATCAGCCGGCTGAGAATGCTCGGGCCGGCAGCGGCCGTCTTGCCGCCCGCGCGCCGCGCGAACAGGCCGGTGATCGGCTTGTCGCTGCGGAACACGAACAGGTTGAGCAGCAGCCGCCCGGCGAAGACGATGGCCATGGCGCTGAGCCAAAGGCCCCAGCGCGTCGTTATGTCGAGGCCGCCCGGCGCGATGTCGGTGCGCAACGCCAGGAAGAAGAAGCCGAGCACGCCGGTGAGGGCCGCCGCGACGAGCGCGTCCTTCACCGAACCGGCGAAATCATTGCGCGCGGCCTGAGGCTGGGTGACTGCCGGCGACGCCATCAGACCTTCTCCACTTCGGGTTTGCCGAGCAGGCCGGACGGCAGGAAGATCAGCACGATGGCGAGGATCGAGAAGGCAGCGACATCCTTGTATTCGACGGAGAAGTAGCCCGACCAGAAGACCTCGATCAGGCCGATCAGCAGGCCGCCGAGCATGGCGCCGGGCAGCGAGCCGATGCCGCCCAGCACGGCGGCGGTGAATGCCTTCACACCGGCGAGGAAGCCGATATAGAAGTCGATCACCCCGTAGAGCAGCAGGAACATCAGGCCGGCGACGGCGGCCATCGCCGCGCCCATCACGAAGGTGAGCGAGATGGTGCGGTCGACATTGACGCCGAGCAGCGCGGCCATCTTGCGGTCCTGCTCGCAGGCGCGCTGCGCGCGTCCGAGCGAGGTGCGGCTGATGAGCAGGGTGAAGCCGGCCATCAGCACCACGGTCGTGACGATGATGATGATCTGCATGTAGGAGAGCTGCACCCCGTCCATGATGCGGATGCCGCCGCGTATCTGCGGCGGCAGCGGCTTGACGCGCGCGCCCTGCGTGATCTGGACGAAGTTCTGCAGCACGATCGACATGCCGATGGCGGTGATCAGCGGCGCCAGCCGGAAGGAGCCGCGCAGCGGCCGGTAGGCGATGCGTTCCACCGTCCAGCCCCAGGCCGAGGTGAACAGCATCGCCACGATGAGGACGATCAGCAGCACCAGCGGCAGGAAGGCGAAGCCGAGCACCGTGGTCAGGATCAGGAAGGTGGCCAGCGCGATGAAGGCGCCGATCATGAAGATGTCGCCATGGGCGAAGTTGATCATGCCGATGATGCCGTAGACCATCGTGTAGCCGATCGCGATCAGCCCGTAGATCGATCCCAGAGTCAGCCCGTTGATCAGCTGCTGGACGAAATATTCCATCTGTCTGGCGGCTCCCCGGGGATGTCGCGGCTGCGCATCCCTCTTCGTGTCCCCGTTTCCCGCAGGCGGCGCTTGGGCGCTCTTGTCCCGCTGCATGTCGCGCTGCCTGCGGTGAACCTAGCAGCGCGGCACGGCCATGTCGCTCAAACTATATGGTCAGTTCCGGGCTTCGTCTTGCGGAATTTTTTGCGCCGCGCCGCGGCGCCGCCGAGGCAAGAAAATGCGCCGCCCGGAGGCGGCGCATCGGCTGAAGAACGAATCGTCAGTTATTCCGAAGGAGGCGGGCTCAGGCGCCGACGCCGATCACCGCGCTCTTGTTCTGCCATGCCTCGCCCGAGGAAACGAGGCAGGAAATGCCGTCCGTTCCGGTCGCGAGCATCGTCCAGCTGCCGGTTTCGGAGACGAAGAGCTCCATCACGGCATCCTTGTCGACCATGCCGACGGCCTGCGGGCGTTCGCTGAACTGGTCTGCGAGCGACTTCACCACCGCGTTGCGTTCGCCGCAGATCGGCTGCGGCTGCGATTCGGCCGTGGAATCGGACCATGCAGTGGTCGCCATGACTGTCAGTGAAGTTGCGGCCGCCACGATGATGGCTGGAAAGGCAAGGCGCTTCATCTCTACATCTCCTTTGCCCGCGCAGACAAAGGCGATGCGTCGCCTGTCCGGCTGCTTCAGGTCGGTAAAATCCGCTTGTCTGGCACTCGCTGCTCCTCTGCGATCAGACGTGAAATGAAGTCGGAAGGGAGGGCCCACGTTCCATCACGTTTCAGTGACAAGACGCAACAAAGGCGGCGTGCGGCTTCAGAGAAGGCCCGTATTTCCGGCGTCACTTCATGGTCGGGATGACGAATTCCGCGCCATCCCTGACACCGGATGGCCAGCGCGAGGTGACGGTCTTGGTCCTGGTGTAGAAGCGGAAGGCATCGGGCCCGTGCTGGTTGAGGTCGCCGAATGCCGAGGCCTTCCAGCCGCCGAAGGTGTAATAGGCGATCGGCACCGGGATCGGCACGTTGATTCCGATCATGCCGGCCTGCACGCGCGCAGCAAAGTCCCGCGCGGCGTCGCCGTCGCGGGTGAAGATGGCGACGCCGTTGCCCATTTCGTGCTCGTTGGGCAGGCGCAGCGCGTCCTCATAGGTCTCGGCGCGCACCACCGACAGGACCGGCCCGAAGATCTCTTCCTTGTAGATGCGCATCTGCGGCGTCACTTCGTCGAAGAGGCAGCCGCCCATGTAATAGCCGTTCTCGTAGCCCTGCATGGTGAAGCCGCGGCCGTCGACCACCAGCTTCGCGCCTTCCTTCACGCCGGCATCGACATAGGATTTGACGCGCTCCAGCGCCTGTTTCGTCACCAGCGGGCCGAAATCGGCGGAGGAATCGAGCGAGGAGCCGACCTTGAGGCCTTCGACGCGCGGGATGAGCTTCTCCATCAGCCTGTCGGCGGTGGCCTTGCCGACGGGGACCGCGACCGACACCGCCATGCAGCGCTCGCCGGCCGAGCCGTAGCCGGCGCCGATCAGCGCATCGACGGTCTGGTCCATGTCGGCGTCTGGCATGACGATGAGATGGTTCTTGGCGCCGCCGAAACATTGCGCGCGCTTTCCCGCGGCGGCAGCGCGGCCATAGATATATTGGGCGATGGACGTCGAGCCGACGAAGCCGACCGCCTTGATGTCGGGATCGTCGAGGATGGCGTCGACGGCCTCCTTGTCGCCGTTGACCACGTTGAGGATGCCCGCCGGCAGGCCCGCTTCCAGAAAAAGCTCGGCGATGCGCATCGGCACCGACGGGTCGCGCTCCGAGGGCTTGAGCACGAAGGCGTTGCCGGCGGCGAGCGCCGGCGCGATCTTCCACAGGGGGATCATAGCCGGGAAGTTGAACGGCGTGATGCCGGCGACCACGCCGAGCGGCTGGCGCATGGAATAGACGTCGATGCCCGGCCCGGCGCCCTCGGTGAACTCGCCCTTCATCATGTGCGGCGCGCCGATGCAAACTTCCACCACCTCCAGCCCGCGCTGGATGTCGCCTTTGGCGTCGGGGATGGTCTTGCCGTGCTCCCGCGCCAGCATCTCGGCCAGCGCGTCGTTGTCGCGCGCGGCGAGTTCGAGGAACTTCATCAGCACGCGCACGCGTCGCTGCGGATTGGTCGCCGCCCATTCGGGCTGGGCGGAAAGCGCGTTCTTCACCGCCGCGCGCAGTTCCGCCTTCGAGGCCAGCGCCACGCGGCCCCGCACCGAGCCGTCCAGCGGCTGCATCACATCGGCCGTGCGCCCGCTTGTGCCCGCAACATGCCTGCCGCCGATGAAATGTCCGATCTCCAGCATGGATTTTCTCCCTTTATGACGCTGCACTCTTCCGCGCGCGCAGGGTGAAAGCAACAGCCAGCGCGCGGCGCGCCTTGCGCCAGCGATCTCGTCGCGGCGGCTTGTGTTCTTACGCCCCCGCCGCCATCTTGCCGCCCGGGAGACAGACAGCCGCATGCCGAATCTCGACGTCCACGGATCGGGCCTGGTCGCACCGTTGCTGCTGCGCGCGGCGCTGCTCATCGTGCCGCTGGCGCTTTCCGCATGCGGGCACAGGCTGGAAGTGGCGCAATCCTGCGCCACCGCCGGCAGCGCATGGGACTGCCTGACGCCGGCAGCGGCGCCGGACGGCACCGCGCCGAAGGCCGATCCGGCGCCCGTCGCCTATGAGCAGCGCATGCTCGCCATGCTGGCGGCCGACCGCAAGGACCGCATGGACAAGGCCAACGGCATCGGCGAGCAGGGCAAGACCTTCCTCGACGTGCGCAGCCACGCCTTCCAGCAGGATTACCGCGCCGTGGCGCGGCAGGCTGCGGCGCTCCAAGGCCCCCCGCCGGCGGCGCGTACCTCTGCCGAGGCATCCGTCCGGACATCGCGCCCGTGGCGCATCGCCCGGCAGACACTCTATCTCGGGCCCGGCAGCGGATCGGCGGCGCCGCGAATATTCCAGTTCAGCGGCCTGCAGGCGCGCCGGACGGAGATCGCCCTGCTGCCCGTGGGAGTGAAAACCGTCACGCTGGAGGGCAGTTGCGACGGCACGCTGCGCGTGCTCGGCAATGAGGTCGACCTGTCGGTTCCGGCCGGGCGCGCGGTGCGCATCGAGGTCAGCAATGCGGCGCGGATGGTGCTGCAACCGGCGGCGAAGCTGAACCGCTGCGACCTCACCGCCCGGATGCAGGGTCTGACCGTGCCGCTGACGCTGCTGCGCGAGGAGGCGGCTCGTCCCGACCTTGCAGGGCTGGACAGCCGCGTGGCCGTATGCCGCCTGCCGGCGCTGGCGGGCCTGCCGGCACTCGACCAGGCCTTTTTCGAGGATCGCTGGCTGTCGCAGACCTGCCCGATCGACATCGGCACGCCGCGTTTTCTCGACGGCGAGCGAAAGGGTTTCGACGCCAAGGTCGAGGCCCTGCTCGGCCGGCCGCTTCCTGCCGCCTTCTACGATCGCGGCGACCCGACGCTGCCGCTCGACTTCTCCGCCGCGCCGCAGCTCGACCTGATCTATCTCTCCTATCTCGACATCAAGGCCGACTTCTCCGGCCGCGTTATCGAGCGGCTGGTGCGTTACCACGCGGCACGCGGCACGCCGGTGCGCATCGTCGTCACCGGCATTCTGGAGCGGGAGAAGGACAAGGCGCTGCTGCGCGGGCTGGCGGTGGATTTCCCCAATGTGCAGCTGCAGGAATTCGCCTGGACGCCGCCGCGCGGCGCGGAGGCGACGGAACAGCTGTCGCGCTTCTTCAAGACGCATCACGTGAAGATGCTGGCGGTGCTGTCCGGCGAGCCGGGGCGCTCGCGCGTCATCCTCGGCGGCCGCAACATCCATGACGGCTTCCTGTTCGACGCGCCGCTCGACCTGTCGCGCTTCCCGGAGCTGCAGCAATACGGCCCGCGCAAGGGCCTCAGCCTGAATTACTACGCCAATTACGACGATTTCGACCTGGAGATACGCGAGCCGCAGGCCGTGCGCACGCTGGCAGCGCATCTGGCGACGCTGTGGCACCGCGACGGCGCGACCTCGATGATCCGCCCCTTCTCCATCGCCACCCGCGCGGGCAAGGCCGCGCCGCAGGGCAATATGCGCCATTTCATCTCGGTGCCCTATGCCGACGGCAACGCGCTGGAGCGCTTCTATGTCGAGCTGATCGACACGGCGCAGAAGAAGATCGAGATCGCCAACCCCTATCTCAACCCGACGCCGGAGATCATCGCCGCGCTGGAGCGCGCGCTGGCGCGCGGCGTGAAGGTGACGATGGTGGTGCGCGTCGACCTGCGCGGCGACATCGGCGGCAAGCTGCTCACCGCGCTCAACGAGATGTTCATCGGCCGCTTCGCCGACCGGATCGCGATCTACGAATACAGCGCGCCGAAGCTGCTCCTGCACGCCAAGATCCTGATGATCGACGAGCGGCTGGTGACGATCTCGTCGGTGAACCTCAACCATCGCAGCTTCATCCACGACACCGAAAACGGCATCGTTGTGCTCGATCGCGGCTTCTACCGCCGCATCAGCGCCGTGTTCGAGCGCTTTCGCGGCGAGGCGTGGCGTCTCGACGCCAATGTGAGCGTGCCGCTGCGCTACCAGCTGCTGTTCTCGTCGGACGTGGTGCGCGGGGCCTTCTAGCCGGCAGAGGGGAACGACGATGGAAGCCAGCGTGAAAGCGTTCTTCGAGCGATACGAAAGCGTCTTCAACCGGGCGCTCGCGGGCGAGATGGACATGGACGAGGTCGCGGCGCTCTATGCCGCCGCCTTCATCGCCGCCTCGCCGGCCGGGGTGATGACCGGGGCAAACGACGAGAAGCTGCGGCAGGCCATGGCGCAGGGCTATGCGCATTACCGGGCGATCGGGACGAAGGGGATGCGCATCCGCGATGTCCGCATCTCACCCATGGACCAGCATCACTGCGTCGCCCATGTCGCATGGACGGCGACCTATGCGCGCAAGGACCAGCCGGATGTCGCGATCGGTTTCGAGGTCCACTACCTCGTGCAGTTGCTGGACGGCGATCCGAAGGTGTTCGGCTGGGTGGCGGGCGACGAACAGGCGCTGCTGAAGGAACACGGCATCATCTGACGGATGGATCGCCGGCCGAAGCGGCGGTGAACACCGCCAGTTGCGCGTCGAAGGCGCGCTTGTAGGCGGGCCTCGCCTCGCCGCGGGCGACATAGGCGGCGAGGTTCGGATATTCCTCTACGAGGCCGGTTCCCTCCAGCCAGCGCAGCACCATCACCATCAGCAGGTCGCCGGCGCTGAATGCGCCGTCGAGCCATTCGGCGTCGCCAAGGCGACTGGAAAGCTGGCCCAGCCGGACACGGATGCGATCGGCAAGCAGCTGCAGGCGCGCCGCGTGCCAGGGCTTGTCGCCTTCCGCAATGCGAGCCTGTTCGAGCTCGACGATCGGCGGTTCCACCGTGTTGAGCGCGGCGAACATCCACGCGATCGCGCGCGCCCGTGCATCGGCATCTTGCGGCAGCAGGCCCGCATGGCGCCCGGCGACATGGAGCACGATCGCGCCCGATTCGAACAGAGCGAGATCGCCTTCCTCATAGGTCGGGATCTGCCCGAAAGGATGAAGCGCCAGATGCGCGGGTTCCTTCATCGCCTTGAACGAGACAAGGCGGACCTCATAGGGCTGGCCCACTTCCTCGAGCGCCCAGCGCACGCGCATGTCGCGCGCCAGCCCCTGACCAAGGTCGGGGGATCGTTCAAAGGCTGTCATGGCGGGATTCATCGGAAGGCTCCATCGGTTCGTTCTCCCAAGGACGAACGACCGGCGCGACGCCCGACATCCACCGCGAAACCGGTGTCACGGCCTGTCTCGCCCTTCCGCCTCCGCCCGCGCGCGATCGCGAAAGATGCGGCGGATGACCTTGCCGCTGGTGGTGAGCGGCATGGAGTCCACGAAGGCCACCTCGCGCGGATACTCATGCGCCGACAGGCGCTCGCGCACCCAGTCGCTTATCTCCGCCGCCAGTTCCGCGCTGGGCGCGACGCCGTCGCGCAGCACGACATAGGCCTTGACGATCTCGGTGCGCAGCGGATCGGGCTTGCCAACGGCGGCGGCGAGCGAGACGTCGGGATGGCCGGTCAGGCAGTCCTCGACCTCGGCCGGGCCGATGCGGTAGCCGGCCGAGGTGATGACGTCGTCGTCGCGGCCGAAGAAGGTGACATAGCCGTCGGCGTCCACCGTGCCCTGGTCGCCCGTCGTCATCCAGTCGCCGATGAATTTCTTCGCGGTAGCGTCCGGGTCCTGCCAATATTCGAGGAACATGACCGGGTCCGGCCGCCTGACCGCGATCTGGCCGGTTTCGCCGGGCTTCACCGGCCGGGCATCGTCATCGAGCACCGCCACCTCGTGCCCCGGCACGGGCAGGCCGATGGCGCCCGCGCGGCTGACGCCGAGCGCGGCGCAGGAGGAGAGCACGATGTTGCATTCGGTCTGGCCATAAAACTCGTTGATGGCCATGCCGAGTTCGGACATGCCCCATTCAAAGGTTTCGCGGCCGAGCGCTTCGCCCGCGGAGCCGATGGTGCGCAGGTCGAGCGCGAAGCGCTTGCGGATCTCCGTCACCGAACGCAGCATGCGCAGCGCCGTGGGCGGGATGAAGGCGTTGCGCACGCCGGCCTTCTCCATCAAGAGCAGGGCTGCTTCCGGATCGAACTTTTCCGCCCGGCTGCACACCACCGGCACGCCGAGCGCCAGTGCCGGCAGCAGCGCGTTGAGCAGGCCGCCGGCCCAGGCCCAGTCGGCGGGCGTCCAGAGAATGTCGCCCGGCTGCGGCATGAATTCGTGATGCATGATCACGCCGGGCAGATGGCCGAGAAGCACGCGGTGGCCGTGCAGCGCGCCTTTGGGCGGCCCGGTCGTGCCCGAGGTGAAGATCATCAGCGCCGGATCGTCGGGCCCGCTGTCGACGGGCGCGAAATCGCCTGCGGGCTCGGCAAGCAGCCGGTCGAAGCCGACGGCTTCGGCATCGTCGCCGTCCGTCGAGACGATCAGGTCGAGCAGCGGCAGGCGGCCGGCGACGCGCCGGACCTTGGCGAGCCCCGCCTCATTGGTGACGACGGCGCCGACGCCTGCCGCATGCAGCCGGTATTCCAGCGCCTCGACGCCGAAGAGCAGCGCCAGCGGCACGGCGATGGCGCCCAGCTTGTAGATGGCCAGATGGGCGATCGCCGTCTCGAAACCTTGCGGCAGGAGCAGCGCCACGCGGTCGCCCGCTCTGACGCCCTTTCGCGCCAGCGCGGCGGCGAGCGCGGTGGAGCGCGCCGCCAGCTCGCCATAGGTCAGGATGTCGGGCGTGCCTTCGGGATGGTGGGCGATCAGCGCGATGCGGTCGGGTGAATGGCGCGCCCAGGCGTCAGCGACGGCCGTGCCGATATTGTAGCGCGCGGGTATCTTCCAGCGGAAATCGCGCCGCAGCGCCGCGTAGTCGTCCCGCCGCTCCAGCATCTGCGCCTCCAAGGTTTAAACCCATGCCGGCAGGCACCGTCCGAACCCCGCAGGGTTCGCAAGGGCGACCGCCCGTCGCCGGTCTTCCGGCGCCCCGTCGGAGCCGCGAGCGAAGCTCGCGGGCATGAGACAAAGGATGGTGCCCCTGGCCGGGATCGAACCAGCACTCCTTGCGGAACTCGATTTTGAGTCGAGCGCGTCTACCAATTCCGCCACAGGGGCTCGCGGCGAGGCCGCAAGTGCGAGCGGACTATACGGGCGGCCGGTGCAGCGTCAACCTTTCGTGTAGAAGCAGCGGCCCGATTGCCGACGCATTGCGGGCGACGTAGAGCAGGCACGCAAGATCGCGCAGGAGAAGTGGAAATGTCCCTCACCGCCCCGACCGGACGCATGCAGACGCTTTCGGCGCTCGCGCTCCTCATCGGCATGGCCGGAACCGTCGGCACGGCGCTCGCCTTCCAGCATATCGGCGGCTTCATCCCGTGCAAATTGTGCCTCGGCCAGCGCACGCCCTATTATATCGGTGTTCCGCTGATGGCGCTGGCGCTGCTCTCGGCGGCGCTTCGCGGTCCGGCCGTCGTCACGCGCGGCCTGCTGCTCGCCGGCGGCGCGCTGATGCTGTGGGGCACCTGGCTCGGCGGTTTCCATTCCGGCGTCGAATGGGGCTGGTGGCCCGGGCCGACCGATTGCGGCGCGGTCACGCCGCCGCCTGCCGGCAGCGGAACAAACGGCATTCTCGACCAGATCGACGCCTTCGTGCCGCCGTCATGCGATCAGGCGGCTGGGCGCTTCCTCGGCCTGTCATTCGCCGGCTGGAATGTGGTGGCGAGCGTGCTGCTCGCGGCAATCGCATTCCATGGCGCCTTCGCGCGGAAGTAGTCCTGCCCGGGATGGCGTGGGGTATCTACGCGACGATCGGGCCCGCCGCGATGGCGAGCCCGGAGCGCCTTTCGCGGCGCATGCCTGCAATGGATGATGTCAGTGGCGCGTCGCCTGGAGGCTGATCTTGGTGATCTCGTCCTTGATGGCGAGCTTGCGCCGCTTGAGCGTGTTGATCTTAAGGTCGTCGGTGGAAGGATGCGCGAGCGCCTCGTCGATCTCGCGCTCTATCTCGCTATGCTTGCGGTTCAGTTCCGCAAGGTGGGAAACAAGTGACATCAGCTTTTCTCTCCCTTCTTACCTCATCGAGGCAGTCGAGACTGCGGCCTCCGCCGGCCGCATGCCATGACAGCCAGATGACAGTCTGCCATCGCCTCCCGGAGAAGTCGAATTGTCCGTAGTAGCATTTCGTAAAGCGATGAAATGTGGTAATGGCTGCGCGCCGCACGCGCCTGCCTGCCGGCGCTGCAACGAGTGAATGGTCAAGCTTCATGTTGGAACAGGAACAGGCCGATATCCGGCTCGAATATGCCCGTGTGAAGCAGGAACATGCCGACTTCGATGCCGCCATCAACGCCATGCTGGCCACCGGCTGCGACCCGCTGCAGATCCAGCGGATGAAGAAGAAGAAGCTGGCGCTGAAGGACCGTCTCTCCAAGCTCGAAGACCGCATCATTCCCGACATCATCGCCTGACGGCGTGGAACAAGAGGACAGGGCGCTTCCGCGACCGGCGGACGCGCCCTCGATACCGGAGCAGCGCATGTCCGCCAACGTCGCCATCATCATGGGCAGCCAGTCCGACTGGTCGGTCATGCGCAACGCCGCCGAGACGCTCGCCGCGCTCGACGTCAGCCATGAATGCCTCATCGTCTCGGCGCACCGGACGCCGCAGCGGCTGGTCGAATTCGCCACCGGCGCGCGCGGGAAGGGGTTCAAGGTCGTCATCGCCGGTGCCGGCGGGGCGGCGCACCTGCCGGGCATGACGGCGGCGATGACGCCGCTGCCGGTCTTCGGCGTGCCGATGGAGACCAAGGCGCTGTCGGGCGTCGATTCGCTGCATTCCATCGTCCAGATGCCGGCCGGCATCCCGGTCGGCACCCTGGCCATCGGCAAGGCGGGCGCCATCAATGCGGCCCTCCTCGCCGCGTCCGTGCTGGCGCTCGGCGACCCCGCTCTGGCGGAACGCCTCGACGCCTGGCGCGCGCGGCAGACGGAATCGGTCGCGCTGACGCCGAGGGACGAGGCATGACGGCGCTTCAGCCCGGCGCGACCATCGGCATCGTCGGCGGCGGGCAGCTCGGCCGCATGCTCGCCATGGCCGCCGCCCGCCTCGGCTACCGAACGGTGGTCCTCGAGCCGCAGGCTGACTGCCCGGCGGCGCAGGCCGCCAACGAGCAGATCATCGCCAATTACGACGATCCCCGCGCGCTGGCGCGGCTTGCCGATGCCTGCGACGTCGTCACCTACGAATTCGAGAACGTGCCGGTCGAAGCCGCCCGCGCGCTGGCCGAGGATGTCGCGGTGTTCCCGCCGCCGCCGGCGCTCGACGTGTCGCAGGACCGGCTGGCCGAGAAGGATTTTATCAATCGCGCCGGCATCGCGACGGCGCCCTACCGCGCGGTGGACAACGATGCGGACATCGCTGCGGCGCTCGACGCCTTCGGCGGCGACGGCGTGCTGAAGACGCGCCGCATGGGCTATGACGGCAAGGGCCAGCGGGTTTTCCGCGCGGCGTCGCCGTCCACCACGGCAGGGGTCTGGCAGGCGATGGGCGGCGTGCCGCTCATCATGGAAGGCTTCGTGCCCTTCGCGCGCGAGATTTCGGTTATCGCCGCGCGCGGCCGCGACGGCACCAGGGTCGCCTTCGACATCGCGGAGAATGTCCATCGCGACGGCATATTGCGCACCTCGACGGTGCCGGCGCGGGTTTCCGAAGCGACGGCGCAAGCCGCAAGGGATGCCGCCTTCGCCATCCTCGACGCGCTCGACTATGTCGGCGTGATCGGCGTCGAGTTCTTCGCCATGGCGGACGGCACGCTGCTGGTGAACGAGATGGCGCCGCGCGTGCACAATTCCGGCCACTGGTCGGAAGCCGCCTGCACGGTCTCGCAATTCGAGCAGCATATCCGCGCCGTCGCCGGCTTGCCGCTCGGCGATGCCGGACGGCACAGCGACTGCGTGATGGAGAACCTGATCGGCGACGAGATCGCGCATGTGCCGGCGCTGCTCGCCGAGCCGGGCGTGTTCGTGCATCTCTACGGCAAGGCCGAGGCGCGGCCGGGCCGCAAGATGGGCCATTTCACCCGCGTGAAGCCCCGCGGCGGTTGACATCGGCGGCGGGCTTCGGCTATGAGCCGGGCCGGATTGAGCGCGCCTTCGGGCGCGTTTTGCTTGATGTTCGCCATGCGCGGACCAGACCGACGGACAGAACAATGAAGATCAAGAACTCGCTCAAGGCGCTGAAGGCCCGTCATCGCGACAACCGCCTGGTCCGCCGCAAGGGCCGCATCTACATCATCAACAAGACCGACCCGCGCTACAAAGCGCGCCAGGGCTGACGCATCTTGCCAGGGGCGCCGCGATTCCTGCGCGGCGCGCCCCGGTCGGCCTCACGCGAATTTCACTTTGACGCGCTTCGCTGCGGCGGTAGATTCCGCCGCATGCGGAGCTTTATTGCGTTGATCGCCCTCGGGCTGCTGGCCGGCCCGGCCCTGGCACAGACAGAAACCATCATCGAGAAGGCGCCGGGCGCGACACCCGCGCAGCGGGAGGCGCGGCTTCCCGAGGTGAGCCCGCTCGCCGTGCCGGAAAACCGGCTCGACCGCCTCTACGGCCAGCTCAAGCGCGAGCGCAACGAACGCGCGGCGCAGCGGCTCGCGCGGCTGATCCGCGACGAATGGACCAAATCGGGCAGTTCCAGCATCGACCTGCTGATGCAGTGGTCGCAGAAGGCGATGGAGGCGAAGAAGTTCGACGTGGCGCTCGACTTCCTCGACCAGGTCACGCTGCTGGAGCCGGATTTCGCCGAGGGCTGGAACCGCCGCGCCACGGTCCACTTCATGATGGATGCCTATCCCAAGGCGATGAGCGACATCCGCAAGGTGCTGGAGCTGGAGCCGCGCCATTTTGCGGCGCTGTCCGGCATGGCGACGATCTTCAAGGTCTACGACCGCAAGGCGGCGGCGCTCAACGCCTATTCGCGCGTGCTGGCGATCTATCCGACGATGCGCAGCGCGCAGGAGGAGGTCGGCCGCCTCTCGGAGGAGCTTGCCGGCGAGGCGCTCTGAACCGCCGCGGCGGAGATCAGTCTGTGAACTTGGGCGCCAGCCGCGTGACGCTTTCGAGGAAGCCCTTCAGCTCCGCAGCGATGCGCTGGTGCAGCTTCGCCGCCAGTTCGGGATATTCCTCGAGGATGCGGCGGAAGAGGGTGCGGCTGAGCCGCAGCGTTTCCACGTCGGTTCGCGCCACCGCGCCGGTATGGCGCTCGCTTCCGGAAATGAGCGCATATTCGCCGAGCATGGCGCCGGGCCCGGCCGTCGCGATCGCTACCTGCCGGCCGTCGACGAAGCGGAACAGTTCCACGGTGCCGGCCGTCACCACATAGGCGCAATCGGCCTCGGCGCCGACCTCGTAGATCTCGCTGCCCGCCCTGAACCGCTTGCCCTCCGCGCCGAAGGCGAGCAGCCGCAGCTGCTCCTGCGAGAAATCGCTCAGCAGGCTGACGCGTGACAGGATGCGGATGTCGTCCTCAAGAGCCATTCAAGTTCCCGCAGCCGTCCGCCTCAAAACGACGCGAACGATTCGGCATCGCACGGCACCTCTCCCCGCCCCCCGGGAGGTGAAGTGCGCAAACCCGGCCATGCGCCGGAGCCGGCTCAGGGAACGAGCTTGTATCCGCCGCTTTCTGTCACAAGAATTTCAGCATTGGAAGGATCACGTTCGATCTTCTGCCGCAGACGGTAGACATGCGTCTCCAGCGTGTGGGTCGTGACGCCGGAATTATAGCCCCAGACTTCCTCCAGAAGCACGTCGCGCGTCACCACCTTCTGCTCGGCGCGATAGAGATATTTGATGATCGAGGCTTCCTTCTCCGTCAGCCGCACCTTGCCGCCCTTGGCATCCGTCAGCAGCTTCTGGCTCGGCTTGAAGGTGTAGGGACCGACCGTGAAGGTGGCGTCCTCGCTCTGCTCGTGCTGGCGCAGCTGGGCGCGGATGCGGGCGAGCAGCACGGCGAAGCGGAACGGCTTCGTCACACAGTCGTTGGCGCCCGCCTCGAGGCCGAGGATCGTGTCCGAATCGGTGTCGTGGCCGGTCAGCATGATAATCGGCGCCTTGAAGCCACCGCGGCGCAGCAGCTTCACCGCCTCGCGCCCGTCCATGTCCGGCAGGCCGACATCCATGATCAGCAGGTCGACCGTGCCGTTGCGCGCGGCCGCGACCCCCTTGGCAGCCGTGGCCTCCTGAAGGACGGCGAACTCCTCGTGGAGGGAAAGCTGCTCGACCAGCGTGGTGCGCAGGTCGTTGTCGTCATCGACGATGAGAATGGTACGCGGTGTCATGGTACGTCCCTGATCATGAAAATGGGCGGCATATTGACCGTCGAGCGTTTATGCGGAACCTCGTGACCCACGAATATTCGATCATGCTGTTGGTTCCGGAGCATTCCGCTTTTCACGGAATGCTCCATCTTCTTGTTTTTACGCAATTCCTGACGCAAAACCGCTACGCACTTTTGCTGGAACTGCTCTATGCGACCACACTCTGATTTCCGTGGCAAGTTGGGGCTCCGGCGGGCCGACGACCCATGCTGACCATGCTTCGCGTCCGTCCGCGCCCGGGCAATCCGCGCCAGGGCCTGCTCCAGGCCGGCCCGCGCGTGATTCGCTGCGCGCTCGGCAGGGGCGGAATCGGCATCGCCAAGCGCGAGGGCGACGGCGCCACGCCGCGCGCAGCCATGCGCCTGCGCGGCGTCTATCTCCGGCGCGACGGCGGGCTTGCCGGCGTGCGGACGGGGCTTCCCATCCTGCCCGTCACCGACGCGCTGGGCTGGTGCGACGCGCCCGCCGACCGCAACTACAACCGCCCGGTGCGCCTGCCCTATCCCGCCAGCCACGAAAGGATGCGCCGCGCCGACGCGCTCTACGATGCGGTGATCGTGCTGGACTGGAACGTCGTGCCGCGGCAGCGCAACCGCGGCAGCGCCATCTTCTTCCACCTGGCCCGGCCCGGCTGTACGCCGACCGAAGGCTGCGTGGCGATCAGCCGGCAGGACATGGCGTGGCTCCTGCCGCATCTGTCGCGGCACACGGTGCTGGCGGTCACGAGCTGACGGCCGCGCTCAGGCGACGGCCCATATCGTGGTGCGCTTGACCTCGGCATCCTCGAGCGCGCGCGTCACCGGCACCTCAAAGGTGGCGAGTGCGGTGAGTTCGGTCTTCGGCAGATAGGAGCGGCCCGGATCGCCGACCAGCACCAGTGCGCCGCGCCGGCGCAAAGTGGCGAACCACGGCATCAGCCGCCCGGCCATCGCCCTGTCGTAGAAGACGTCGCCCGCCAGCACGACGTCCCAGCCATGATCGGTGCCGATGAGATCCGCATCAGTGAAGGCGATCGCGACGCCGTTGGCTTCAGCATTCATCGCCACCGCCGCGCCGCTGAAGGGGTCGATGTCGGCTGCGACGACATGTTCAGCGCCGGCAAGCGCGGCGGCGACGGCGACGAGGCCGGAGCCGCTGGCGAAGTCGAGCACGCGGCGGCCATGCACCGTCTGCGGATTGTCGAGGACGTAGCGCGCCAGCCCCTGTCCGCCGGCCCAGGCGAAGGCCCAGAAGGGCGGCGGCAGGCCGATTTCCGCCAGCTCCTCCTCGGTGCGCTGCCACAGTTCGTGCGCTTCATGCGCCAGATGGAGCGCGATTTCCGGCACATGCGGCGGGGCGAGCAGCACCGTATTGGCGCGGATGAAGGCGCGCGCGCCGTCCGGCGTCATCAGGGCGCCGGAGCGAGCCCGCCCATGCGGCATACTTCCTTCCACTCGGCATCGGTCACCGGCTGGACGGAGAGGCGCATGGAGGTGACCAGCGACATCTGCGCGAGCTTCGGGTTCGCCTTCACATCCTTGAGCGTGACCGGCTTCGGCATGTCCTTCAACGCGCGGATGTCGACGCATTCCCAGCGCGGGTCGTCGGTGGTCGAATCATGATGCGCCAGCGCGCAGACCTCGACGATGCCGACAACCTCCAGTCCTTCGTTGGAATGGTAGAAGAAGCCTTTGTCGCCGATCTCCATGGCGCGCATATTGTTGCGCGCCTGGTAGTTGCGCACGCCGTCCCATTGCTCGCCGGCCTCGCCCTTCGCCTTCAGCATCTCCCAGGAGAACTTGAACGGCTCGGACTTGAACAGCCAATGGGCCATCAGGCGGCTCCCGGCGCGTTGAAGACCCAGTTCCACTGGCGGATCTGCACGTCGGCGAAGAGGCCGGCCTTCGCATAGGGATCGGCGGCAGCGATCTCGGCGGCCTGCTCGGCGCTGTCCGCCTCGACGATCACCACCGAGCCGTTCGGCTTGCCGTCGGCGCCGAGCGTCGGGCCGGCCAGCTTGAGCGCGCCCTTCGCATTGAGCCCGTTGAGGAAATCGACATGCGCCGGGCGCGTGTCCATGCGGACCTGCAGGTGGCCGGGCTTGTCGTTGCAGATAAGGACGAAATACATGGGTTCACTCCGTTTCGGTCTTGAGGGGTCGCGACAGCAGCGCCTTGACGGCCTCGTCGATGGACAGTCCGCCGGCGAGGATGGCGGCGGTGGCGGCGATGATGGGCGCGTCGATGCCGCGGCTTTCAGCGATGTCGGCCGCCACGGGAGCGGTGGCGACGCCTTCCGCGAGCGGCCGGCCGGCGAGGTCCTCGCCGCGGCCCAGCGCCAGCCCGTAAGCGAAATTGCGCGACTGTGCCGAGCCGGTGGACAGGATGAGGTCGCCGAGGCCGGACAGGCCCATCAGCGTCTCAGCGCGCGCGCCGAAGGATGCGCCGATGCGGCGCAGCTCGACAAAGCCCCGCGTCACGATGGCCGCCTGCGCGCTGGCGCCCAGCCCGGCGCCGGACACCGCACCGGCCGCCACCGCCATGACGTTCTTCAGCGCGCCGCCGAGCTCGACGCCGACGAGGTCGTCGGTGGAGTAGCAGCGGAAGGCGGGCGAGGAGAGAAGCCGGGCAAGCTCGCCGGCGAGGTCGCCGTCACGCGCGGCGACGGTCACGGCCGTCGGCAGGCCGCGCGCCACATCGGTGGCGAAGCTCGGCCCCGACAGCACCGCCACCGGATTGCCGGGCAGCACTTCGGCCGCCACCGCCGAGAGGAGCTGGCGGCTGGTGCGCTCGATGCCCTTGGCGCAGAGCACGACCGGCGTTCCGCCGGCAAGATGCGCCGCCAGATCACCGAGGAAGCCGCGCATGGCCTGCGCCGGAACCACGACCAGCACGCAATCTGCATCCTTCACAGCGCCGGCAAGGTCGCCGGTCGCCGCAAGGGCGGCGTCGAGGGTGATACCGGGCAGGTAGGCGGGGTTGGCATGGCGCAGGTTGATCGCGTCCACGGTGGCGCGGTCGCGCGCCCACAGCACGCCGTCATTGCCGGTGCCGGCGACCACCGATGCCAGCGCCGTGCCCCATGCGCCGCCGCCCAATACCGCGATCCTGCTCACGCCTTGGCCCCCCTGCGTCCAGAACCCACCATCGGCGCGGCCGCCTCGTCAAGCGGCCAGCGCGAGCGCGGCGCGAAGGCGAACGCGTCAGCGTCGTCCAGCAGCCCGGCGCGCAGGCGCTCCAGCCCGGCCCATGCCACCATCGCGCCGTTGTCGGTGCAGAGCTCCATCGGCGGCGCGATGAAGCGGAAGCCGTTTTTACCGCAAAGGTCGAGCAGGGTCGCGCGGATGGCGCGGTTGGCGGCGACGCCGCCGGCCACCACGAGGGCCGGCGCGGCGACGCCGGGAAAGCGCGTATGGAAGGCGGCAAGGGCGCGCCCGACGCGATCCGCCAGCGTGTCGACGATCGCCGCCTGGAAGGCGGCGCAGATGTCGGCCACGTCGCCGTCGCCCAGCGGCCCGATCGCGGTCGCAGCCTGCCGCACGGCGGTCTTCAGGCCCGAGAAGGAGAAGTCCAGCCTGTCGGTGCCCTTGAGCGGGCGGGGGAAATCGAAGCGGCCCGCATCGCCCTGCAAAGCCGCGCGTTCGACATTCGGGCCGCCGGGATAGGGCAGGCCGAGCAGCTTCGCCGTCTTGTCGAAGGCCTCGCCGAGCGCGTCGTCGATGGTCGTGCCCCAGCGCTCGTAGCGCCCGACGCCCTGCACCAGCACGATCTGCGTGTGGCCGCCTGAGACGAGGAGCAGGAGATAGGGGAAGTCGATGCCGTCGGTGAGCCGCGCCGTCAGCGCATGCGCCTCCAGATGGTTCACCGCCGCGAGCGGCTTGCCGCTCACCTTCGCCAGCGCCTTGCCGGTCATCAGGCCGACGATGAGCCCGCCGATCAGCCCCGGCCCGGCCGTGGCGGCGATCATGTCCATGTCGGCGAGCGTCAGGCCGGCCTCGTCCAGCGCAGCCGCCACGACGCCGTCGGTCGCGGTGACGTGGGCGCGGGCGGCAAGCTCCGGCACCACGCCGCCGAAGGCGGCATGCTCGGCCACCTGCGACAGAACGACATTGGAGACGATGCGCCCGCCCTGGGCGTCCATCTCCACCACGGCAGCGGCGGTCTCGTCGCAGCTCGTCTCGATGCCGAGGGCGCGAAGCGGCGGCCTGTCAGTGCCCTGCAACATTGCTCGACCAGTCTTTCCCCGATAGGTAGACGCCCGGAGCCCGCCGGACTGGCGGGGGTTATCACGGACCGCGCGCGCCATGCAAACACCTGTGTTGAGGATCGGAACGCGAAGCAGCGTGCTGGCGCTGGCGCAGGCGGCGGAGACGCGCGCGCGCCTGATGGCCGCGCACGGCCTGCCCGAGGAGGCGTTCGCGATCGTGGCCATGTCGACCAGCGGCGACCGCATCCAGGACCGGCCGCTCGCCGAGGTCGGCGGCAAGGGCCTGTTCACGCAGGAGATCGAGGAGGGGCTGCTCGCCGGCCGCATCGACATCGCGGTCCACTCATCGAAAGACATGCCGACGCAGCTGCCGGACGGGCTGGAGCTTTCCGCCTTCCTGCCGCGCGAAGATGTGCGCGACGCCTTCATCGGCCGCACCGCGAAGCGCCTCACCGACCTGCCGGAAGGCGCGAAGGTCGGCTCCTCGTCGCTGCGCAGGCAGGCGCTCATCCGCCGCCTGCGGCCGGACCTGCGGGTCGAGACGTTTCGCGGCAATGTCCAGACGCGGCTGCGCAAGCTCGATGCCGGCGAGGTCGATGCGACCCTGCTCGCTCTTGCCGGCCTGCGGCGCATCGCGCTCACCGATGTCGTCACCGAGCTCCTGCCGGTCGACCAGTTCCCGCCGGCACCGGGGCAGGGGGCGATCTGCATCGAAGCCGCATCGGCGACAGCCGCGTGGCCGCCCTGCTCGCCCCGCTCGACCATGCCGACACGCATGCGGCGCTGGATTGCGAGCGGGCCTTCCTCGCCGCGCTCGACGGTTCGTGCCGCACGCCCATCGCCGGCCACGCGACGATCGACGGAACGCATCTGCGCTTCGCCGGCATGATTCTCACGCCCGACGGCAGCATTGTCCATGAGGTCGGCGGCGAGGGGCGTGTCGACGAGGCGGCTGCCATCGGCCGGCGCGCGGCGGAAGAGGTGCGTGTCCGGGCGGGCGCCGCCTTCTTCACGAGCTGGGCCTGACCATGGCGGGGCTGCGGGTTCTGGTCACCCGGCCCCGGCCCGGCGCGGCGCGCACCGCCGCAACGCTTGCCCGGCAGGGGCATGTGCCTTTGGTCCTGCCCCTCACCGACATAACCGCGATCGATCCCGGACCGGTCCCGGAGGCGGGTGACTTCGACGCGGTCGCGGTGACGAGCCAGGCCGCTTTGCGGCATCTGCCGGCTGCGTGGCGCAAAACGATCGGCCGCCTGCCGCTCTACGCGGTTGGCGCGGCGACGGCCGAAGCCGCACGGCCGGACTGGCAGGGAGAGGTCGTCAGTGCAGACGGCGATGCCGCCGCGCTGGCGGACCTGCTTTCCGCGCGAATCCCCCATGCACGCCTGCTCTATCCGTGCGGGCGGACGCGCACGCCCCTTCTGGAGGAAAGACTGGCGGCTGCCGGGATGACGGTCCGCGCCGTCGAGGTCTACGCGACCCGGCGTCTTGCGGTGTCGTCGGGCGAGATCGATTCCGCCGCCGTCGGCGGCGGAATCGACGCCGTGCTGGTCCATTCGGCGGCTGGCGCGGCGGCTTTGGCGGATTTCATGTCGCAGGGCGCCGTTGCGCCATTGTTTGAACATTCGCGCCTGTTGTGCATTTCTGCACGGGCGGCGCGGGCACTGGGCGGCGGGTTCGGCGATCGGATCGCGGTCGCGGCACATCCCGACGAAGCGGCTTTGCTCGCGCTGCTGGAGAGATGAGTGGTGTCCCGCCGCAAGGCAGGGCTATTGTGGCGCCGAGGCGCCCGCTGCGGCAGAGGGAGAAACGCGATGGTCAAGTCTCCGAGGATCAATCACGCCAAGGACAAGAAGGAGCCGCTGACGATCGACCTCGGCACCGACGAGGTGAAGCGCATGCCGAAGGAAGGCGAGCCGGCGTCCACGGCGCAGGCATCGGCCAGCGCCGAATCGAAGGCGGAGACGACGGCGGGCGGCGGGAAGCCGAAGCCGGCTGAAACCGAAACCAAGCCGTCGGGCAGTTCCGCGAAGGAGATGCCGACGCCCTCGGCCTTCGGCCGCGACGCGAAGCCGGGCACAGGCCCGACGCCGCCGAGGCAGGATACGGGACCGACGCCGCAAATGTCGCCGCCGCCGGTCCGTTCGACGCCGCGGCGCGGCGGCGCATTCGCCGGCGGCATTCTCGGCGGACTCATCGTCGCGGCGCTGCTCGGCGGCGCCTATTTTGCCGGCTTCGTGCCGCAGCGCGCCGGCAACGAGAGCGCGCTGCGGGCGGAATTGCAGGCGGTGCGCGATTCGGCTGCGCCGCTGCAGCAGGGCATCGCCAGCCTGACCACGCAGCTCTACGAGATGGGCCTGGTCGTCAACCAGAACAAGGACGCGATCGCCGCGCTGAAGCAGGCGGAGCCGGGCGCGGCGCCGGCCGACACCGACGAGCGGCTGTCGGCATTGCAGCATCGCATCGACGAGGGGCTGACCGCGCTGCGCGAGCGCGTCGACGCGCTGCCGCAGCAAAGCGCACCCGACATGGCGCCGCTGCAGGCCGAGATCGCCCGCATCGACACCGCCGCGAAGGAAGCCGCTGCGGCGCAGCAGGCGCTGGCCGGCCGCATCGACGGGCTGGAGCGGCAGGCGGCTTCCTTCGCGGAACGCCTTGCCGAGCAGGCGGAGCGGCCCGGCGTGGCGCTCGCCATCGCCGCCTCGGCGCTGAAGGCGGCCATCGACCGCGGCACGCCGTTCATGAGCGAGCTCGAAACCTATGCGGCGATCGCCCCCGATTCGCCGGAGATCGCGGCGCTGCGCGACATGGCCGCCGCCGGCGTGCCGACGCGCGCTGCGATCGAGACGCGGATGCCGGTTGCGGCGACCGCGATGATCGACGCCGGCCGCGAGATCGATCCGCAGGCGGGCATCGTGGACAAGCTCCTGGCCAGCGCGCAGTCGCTGGTCTCGGTGCGCCCGGTCGGCATGGTCGAGGGGAACGACGTGCCGGCGATCGTCGCGCGCATGGAAACGCTGCTGCGCAACGGCGACCTCGCCGGGGCGCTGGCCCAGTACGACACGCTGCCGCCGGCCGCCAAGGAAGCGGGCGCCGACCTCGCCGCGCAGATCAGGGCGCGCCACAGCGCCGACGAGATCGTCGGGCGCGCGCTGGCCGCGGCGCTGCGCGCCTGAAGGAGACCACCGAATGCTGCGCTTTCTCGCCTTCCTCGCCCTCGTCTTCGCGGTCGGCCTGGGCTTCGCCTGGCTCGCCGACCGGCCGGGCGACATGGTGGTCACCTTCGACGGCTACCAGTATCAGGTGACGCTGATGGTGGCGGCGGCGGTGCTGGTCGCCGTCATCGCCGCGGTGATGCTCGCCTGGTGGCTGGTCAAGTCGCTGTGGAACAGCCCCTACACGATCGGCCGCTATTTCCGCGTGCGCCGCCGCGACCGCGGCTACCAGGCGCTGTCGACCGGCATGATCGCCGCCGGTGCCGGCGATGCCGCAATGGCGCGCAAGAAGAAGAAAGAGGCGATGAAGCTGATCAGCGCCGACCAGGAGCCGCTCATCCATCTCCTCGATGCGCAGGCTTCGCTGCTGGAAGGCGACCATGAAGGCGCCCGGGCCAAGTTCCGGGCCATGGCCGAGGACCCAGAGACGCGGCTCCTCGGCCTCAGGGGCCTCTTCCTCGAGGCCGAGCGGCTGGGCGAGCGCGCCGCCGCGCGGCACTATGCAGGACAGGCCGCCGATGCCGCACCGCAGCTTGCATGGGCGGCCGAGGCGACGCTGGAGGAGCGTGCCGAGCAGGGCGACTGGGACGGCGCATTGCGCCTGATCGACGCCCAGCGCGCGACGCGGCAGGTCGAGAAGAGCTGGCTCAACCGCCGCCGTGCCGTGCTGCTCACCGCCAAGGCGATGAGCATCGTGGAGGCGGATCCCACTGCCGCCCGCCATGCCGCGCTGGAGGCGATCAAGCTGGAGCCGGATTTCGTGCCGGCGACGCTGGTCGGCGCGCGCGCGGCCTTCCGTCTCGACGACCTGCGCAAGGGTGCCAAGCTGCTCGAAACGCTGTGGAAGAAGGACGCGCATCCCGAGATCGCCGACCTCTACGTCCATGCGCGATCCGGCGATTCGGTCCGCGACCGGCTCAAACGGGCGCAGAAGCTGCAATCGCTGCGCAACAACAATGCCGTCGCCAGCCTTGCCGTGGCGCGCGCCGCCCTGCAGGCCGGCGAGTTCGGGATGGCACGCGAGGAAGGCGAGGCGGCGATCCGCCTCGACCCGCGCGAAGGCGCCTTCCTGCTGATGGCCGACATCGAGGAAGCGGAGACCGGCCAGCAGGGCAAGGTGCGCGAATGGCTGGCGCGGGCGCTGCGGGCGCCGCGCGACCCTGCATGGGTGGCCGACGGCTATATTTCGGATCGATGGGCGCCGTTCTCGCCGGTCACCGGCCGGATCGACGCCTTCGTCTGGAAGGTCCCGGTCGAGCGCGCCGCGCAGATGATCGAGCAGGACGATGCGGGCCATCCCGCGCTGGTTCTGGCCCCGGCGGCGCCGGAGCCGGACGTCACGGTGCGGCAGGCCGATGAGGCAGTGGATGTGACGACAGTGCCGGAGGAACCGCCTTCGGTGGAGCAGAAGCCGGGGGAGACCGTGATCGAGCCGCAACCCGTGCAGCCGGCATCCGGCGAGCTTCCGCACCGCGTGCCGCTTGCCGCGCGCGGCGTGCAGGAGGGGCATGAGGCGGAGATCCTGCACCTGACGCGTCCGCCCGACGATCCGGGGGTCGACGACGACGAGGTGCGGCCTGCTTCAGGCCCGCAGCGGCTGTTCTAGCCGGCTTTGCTTTCCGCCGGGACCACGTTTGCGCCGGCCGATGCATGGTCTAGGCTCGTGCATCGCAATAGCCGCATGTGATTCGCGACGGATACGGCCCATGCTCGACCGCCTCATCGCCTTTCTCAAGGACATCCCCGCAGCAGACCGGAAAGACCGCCAGGCCGGCGACGACCCGGTGGTGGCTGCGGTGGCGCTGCTGTTCCACGTCATCGATGCCGACGGCGAGCGCGGCCAGCAGGAGGTGCAGCGCCTGCGCGCCCTCGTCGCCGAGCGCTACGCCCTGTCGGGCCGCGAGCTGGACGCCCTTCTGACGCGCGCCGAGAAGGCCGACCGCGAGGCGATCGACCTCTACAATTTCACCAGCGTGCTGGAGCGCCACCTCGACCAGGAGGCGCGCAAGGACTTCATCGGCCTGATGTGGGAAATGGTCTTCGCCGACGGCGAATTGCACGAGCTGGAGGACAATGTCGTCTGGCGGGTCGCGGAGCTGATCGGCGTCGAGCGCGGGGAGCGGGTGGCGCTGCGGCGCGGCGCGCGCGCCGCCGTTGCGGGGGATGCGGACTGACATGCCGCAGCCGGCGCCGCATTCCCGCATCCTCGTCGTCCTGCATCAGGAGCATTCCAGCCCCGGCCGCGTGGGGCAGCTCCTGAGCGCGGCCGGCTTCGACCTCGACATCAGGCGGCCGCCGCTCGGCGACCCGCTGCCGGACACGCTCGCCGCGCATGCCGGCGCGGTCATCTTCGGCGGCCCGATGAGCGCCAACGATCCCGACGAGTTCGTGCGCCGCGAGATCGACTGGCTCGACGTGCCGCTGCGCGAGAACGCGCCCTTTCTCGGCATCTGCCTCGGCGCGCAGATGCTGGTGAACCATCTCGGCGGCAAGGTCGGCCCGCACGATGACGGGCTGGTCGAGGTGGGCTGGTATCCGCTCAGCGCCACGCCGGCCGGGCGCGAGCTGTTCGACTGGCCCGACATGGTCTACCAGTTCCACCGCGAGGGTTTCTCGCTGCCGCGCGACGCGACCCTGCTCGCCAGCGGCGAGACCTATCCCAACCAGGCGTTCCGCTACGGCCAGCGCGCCTACGGCATCCAGTTCCACGCCGAGCTCACCCGCGCCATGATGCATCGCTGGGTGGTGCGCGGCGCGCAGCGGTTCGAACTGCCAGGTGCGCAGGTCGGTCGCCAGCACCTCGAGGGCCGCATGATCTGGGACACGCGCCTCAAGCTGTGGCTGGACGCCTTCCTCCAGCACATATTCGGCACGCCGGGCAGCCTGCGCGCCCGCTAGGTCTCACATCCGGCCGTCGAGCCTGCGGGCCTTGCGCAGGCCGGGGAAGGCCCAGGCCCAGAAGCCCGCCACGGCGATCGCGCCGACGCCGCCGAGGACCACGGCAGGCATGGCGCCGATCAGCGCCGCCATGGTGCCGGCGCGGAACTCGCCGAGCTCGTTGGAGGCGCCGATGAAGACCATGTTGACGGCGTTGACGCGGCCGCGCACGCGGTCGGGCGTCCACAGCTGGATCAGCGTCTCGCGGATATAGACGCTCACCATGTCCGCCGCGCCGAGCCCCGCAAGTGCGGCGATGGACAGCCACGGGATCGTCGACACGCCGAACAGGATGGTGAAGACGCCGAACAAGGCGACGAAGAAGAACATGATGATGCCGGCATGGTCGCGCACGGGATGGCCGGCGATCCAGATGGCGACGAGCAGCGCGCCCATGCCCGGCCCGGCGCGCAGCAGGCCGAGGCCCCAAGGTCCGAGCTCGAGGATGTCGCGCGCATAGACCGGCATCAGCGCGATGGCGCCGCCCATCAGCACCGCGAAGAGATCGAGCGAGATGGCGCCGAGCACGATCTTCTCGTGCCAGATGTAGCGGAAGCCGTCGAAGAGCGACGACAGGGTCGGCCGCTCCGTCTCCTTCATCTGCTGCGGCTTGGGAATGCTGAAGATGAGCAGCATGGATGCGGCCATCATCACGAAGGCAACCGTATAGGCCGCTTCCGCCGACAGGCCGTAGAGCAGGCCGCCGGCGACCGGGCCCATGATGGCCGCCATCTGCCAGGCGGTCGAGTTCCACGCCACGGCATTGGCGAAATGCTCGGTCGGCACCAGATTGGCCACCAGCGAAGCCGAGGCCGGGGCGAAGAAGGCGCGCGCGACGCCGAACACCGCCAGGACGACGAAGATCTCGAACGGGCCGGTGAGGCCGCGCAGGGTCAGCAGCAGGATCGCCAGCGCGCACAGCGCCTCGACGCCGGCCGCGAGGCCCATGATCAGCCGTCGCCCGAACCGGTCGGCGACCGATCCGGTCACCAGCACCAGAAGCAGCGAGGGCAGGAACTGGATGATGCCGACGAGGCCGAGATCGAAGGGATTGCGGGTCAGGTCGTAGATCTGCCAGCCGACGGAAACCGACACGATCTGGGTGGCGAAGCTGGCGAAGAACCGCGCCGCCCAGTAGCGCAGGAACGCCTGGTGTCCGAAAGCGGCATATCGCACCGAGCGGTCCGTCGTATCTGCGGGTATCATGGGAAGCCTGTTGCGGCGGAGGGATGCATCATCGCTCGATAGCGCAAATCCGCGATGCAGGCGCGCAAAAACTCACCCTGGCGCATCGCTTTGCTTTTGCTGCTGTCGGATGCGATCCGGCCGCCTAGGCGGGGCCGAGCGGCACCGACGCGGCGATGCGGCGCGCCGCCTCGATCAGCAGCGGCCCGCGTGCCTCCACGTCGTCGACGACGGTGGGAAAGAGCACCGTCACGCAGGCGCGGCTGGGGCCGTCGCGCTCGCGCACCGGGGCGGAGATGGCGGTGGCCTGATAGCCCATCACCCGGTCGCGCGCGGCGAAGCCGCGCCGGCGCGCGATGAGCAGCTCCTCGTCGTCATCGGGCCGCGGCGGCCGCGTCATGCGGATCGCCAGGCCGGAGGTGCTGTCGAAGGGCCGGCGCGAGCCCTCGCGCGAACGCACCGCCATGCGCGCCAGCTCGGCCTCGACGGTGAGGACATAGACGACCTCGTCGCCGTCGAGCAGGCCGAGCACGGCAGTCGTGCCGACCTTCTCGGCGAGGTCGCGGATGATCGGGAACGCCGCCTGCCTCAGGTCCCGCTTGACGTTGCGCGTCAGGCTGAGCAGGCCCAGCCCGAGCTCGAAATGCCCGTCGCGGGTCGGCGCGCCGAGCAACTGGTGCTGCTCCAGCGTCTTCAGCAGCCGGTAGACGATCGGCCGCTTGAGGCCGAGGCGCTGGGAAATCTGCTGCACCGTCATCGGCTGGCCTGTCTCGGCCAGCACTTCGAGCACCTGCAGGCCGCGGCTCAGGGTCTGCGACACCGACCTGTCGGCCCCGCCGTCTGCCTCGTCTTGCCGACCCGCCGGTTCCTTGCCTGCCACCATCGCCCCCTGTCTCGCGCGCGCGCGATCATAGCGCCGGCGGCGCTTCAGCCAAGACCGGGCGCACGCCGCACGCTGCGCCATGCCATGCGCAGGAGGGGCAGCACAAGCACGAGCACCGTCAGCGCGAGCAGGGTGACAGTGATCGGCCGCGTGTAGAAGATGTCGGGCGAATTGGCGGAGAGCAGAAGGCTCTGGCGCAGGTTCGTCTCCAGCAGCGGCCCGAGCACGACGGCCAGGATCAGCGGCGCAAGCGGATAGTTGTAGACGCGCATGAAATAGCCCAGCACGCCGAAGCCCAGCATCACGCCGACGTCGAAGAACTGGAAATTGTCGAAATAGACGCCGATCACGCACAGCACGGTGATGAACGAGATCAGATAGGGCTGGCACCAGCGGATCAGCACGGTGAAGGCCGGGACGAAGGCGGTGTTGAACACCAGCAGCATGGCATTGGCGAGGAAGAGGCTGGCGATCGTGGCCCAGATGATGTCGCCCGAGGTCTGCATCATGCGCGGGCCGGGCTGGAGCCCGACGGTGATCAGCGCGCCGAGCAGCACCGCGGTGACTGCGCCGCTGGGGATGCCGAGGGTGAACAGCGGCACCAGCGAGCCGCCGACGGAGGCGTTGCTGGCGGCTTCCGGGGCGCTGAGGCCCTGGTCGGCGCCGTGGCCGAATTTCTCCGGCGTCTTCGACAGCTTCTTCTCCACGCTGTAGCTCATGAAGGTGGCGATCGTCGCGCCGGCGCCCGGCAGCACGCCGATGACATAGCCGATGATCGAGCCGCGCAGGATAGCCCCGGTATTGTTCGCCAGGTCGCGGCGTCCCGGGACCAGCTCGCGCAGCTTGATGTCGGGCAGCTTCTCCTCGGGCCGGTTGCGCTCCTTGAGCAGGGCCAGCGCCTCCGAAATGCCGAACAGGCCGACCGCGATGGCGACGAAGCTCACGCCGTCCCACAGGAGGAAGGTGCCGTAGGATACGCGCACATCGCCGGTGATGTTGTCGAGCCCGATCACCGCGACGAGCAGGCCGACGCCGAGGGAGATGAGACCCTTGAGCATGTTGTCCTGCCCGAAGCCGCCGGTGGAGACCAGCGCGAACAGCATCAGCGCGAACATTTCCGGCGGGCCGAACCTGAGGCCGAGCGCGGTGAGGTAGGGCATCAGGAAGAGGAGGCCGGCAAAGCCGATCATGCCGCCGACGAAGGAGGCGATGGCGCTGAGCGAAAGGGCATAGCCGGCGCGGCCCTGGCGCGTCATCGGATAGCCGTCGAACGTCGTCACCACCGCGCTCGGCTCGCCCGGCACGTTGATGAGGATCGAGCTGATGCGCCCGCCATACATGGCGCCCTGATAGATGGCCATCAGCAGCACCAGCGCCGGAACCGTATCGAGCGTGAAGCTGAGCGGCAGCAGCACGGCGATGCCGGCGACCGGGCCGAGGCCCGGCAGCGCGCCGATCAGCGTGCCCAGCAGCACGCCGACCACGCTCCAGAGCAGGACATCGAGGGTCGCCAGGTCGGCGAAGCCCTGCATCAGGCTGGCGAGATTATCCATGGGAAAGCTACTTCCTGATTTGATGCGCGGCTATCGGAACAGGCCGCGCAGGCCGACATCCATGCCGAGCCAGAAATCGAAGACGAGATAGACGCCGACCAGCGTGCCGAGGGTGAACAGGATGGCCGAACGCCAGCCGACGCGCTCGATGAAGACGAGGCCCGCCAGCAGCAGCACGCCGGCGACGGCCAGCAGACCGACATATCCGCCGACGAGCGTGGCGAGAACGAGAAGGCCCACCATCATCAGCTGATCGCGGGTGACGACGGGCTCCCCCGCCTGTTTTTCCTGCACCGCCGGTCCGGCCCGGACAAAGAGGGAAACAAGGAAGCCGCCGACCATGGCGATCATCAGGACGGACAGGACCATCGGGAAGAGGCCCGGCCCGACGGTGCCGTCGTCCTGGACGATGCTCAACGGCAAGGCCTGGACGAAAACGGAGAGGATGAGCGCCAGAAGGGCGAGCGCGAAGACGATCTCGCCGACCGGGCGGCGGGCACCGCCCGCCGCCTTCGCTTCGTCCGCGGCGGTGCTGCGCGCGGCCACCGGACTCAGTTCCCGCTGCCCATGAGGTCCTGGAGAACGGCGCGCGTGTCGGCGATGTACCGGACGACGGCGTCGCCGTACTGGAAGTCGACGGCGACGCCGATCTTGCCCAACGCCTCCTTGAAGGCCTCTTTCTTCTCGAGATTGGCCAGCGCGGCGTTCAACCGCTCCTTCACCTCCGCAGGCAGGCCGGCCGGTGCGTGCAGCGCCGACAGCGACTCCAGCGACACGTCATATCCCGCCTCCTTCATGGTGGGGACGTCCGGCAGGAAGGGCGAGCGCTTGGCGGAAGCGACGGCAAGCGGCGTCGCGCCTTCGCCGACATAGGGAAGTATGGTGGTTTCGGGTCCGACATAGGCGTTGATGTCGCCGGCCAGCAATGCCGTCAGCGCGGCGGCGCCGCTTTCGAAGGGAATCTGCTGGGCGTTGATGCCGGCTTCCTGGAACAGGCGCTGGCCGGCGAGCTGCAGCGTGCTGCCGGCTCCCGGATGGCCGTAGGTGATGCGCAGATTGTTCGACCTGGCATTGTCGAGGAAGGACTTGAGGTCGGTGAAGCCGGACTTCTCGTTCACGCTCAGCGTCGGCGAGCTGCCGCCGAAGGAGACGATGAAGTCGAAGTCCTCGACCTTGTAGGCGATGTTCGGCCGGCGGATCAGCTCCGAGGTGAAGAGGCTGCTCGGCGAATATTGCAGCGTGTAGCCGTCGGCCGCCTCACGCACCAGGGCGGTGGTGGCGATGACGCCGCCGGCGCCGGGGCGGTTGTCGACGACGACCGCCTGGCCGAGTTCCTGGCCGAGATATTGCGCGATGACGCGCGCGGCCGTGTCGGTCGAGCCGCCGGCGCCGAGCGGCACGCGCAGCGTGATCTCCCGTTCGGGCCATGACTGGGCGGTCGCCGCCGCGGTTGCGAAGACGAGCGGTGCCGCCGCAAGAATTGTCGTGAAAAGTCTCATCATATGCCTCCCGGTTGGCGCGGCGGCCCCGCCGCCGCGTCCTGGCTCACGTGTTGATGACGAAATGATCGTCGGCGAATGTCACGACGTCGGACGACGTCTTCTTCAGGTGCGCGACTTCCTCCGGCACGTCGGAGAAGGGCGCGATATAGGGCTCCAGCGTGTCGTGATCCGGCTTCACGAAGCGGGCCGTCCAGCGGCGCTCGCCGCCGTCGATCGCCAGCTCGGCGATCAGTCCCGGTCCGCCCGGATGCTTGAGCCGCGCCACGAAGGGCCAGCCGAAGATGACCTGGCTGAGGCCGTAGAAGAGCGGCTTGCCCTTGTAGACCTCGATCGGCTGGACGACGTGGGCATGCGAGCCGAAGACGGCATCGGCGCCGGCATCGACCACGGCGCGCGCCACGGTGCGCTGGTACTGCACCACGTCGCGCTGCGACGACACGCCGAAATGGAAGTAGCAGAACAGCAGGTCGACTTGTCCGCGCAGCGCCTCAACGTCGGAAACCAGCTCCGCCAGCTCCGTGGCGTCGGGCGTCGTGTGGACGATCGCCGGCGCGCCCGGCAGTTCGATCAGGCGCGGATGCGGCTGGTAGGCGGTGGTGACCCGCAGCGGAACGACGCCGGCCTGGTCGTCCAGCGCCTCGTGGCCGTTCGGCCAGAAGACGGAGGTGCGCGAGATCATGCCGATCCTGTAGCTGCCGGCCTCGACGATCATCGGCTTGCGTGCCGCGGCGCGGTCCGGTCCGGCGCCGGCATGGCCGATGCCCGCCGCGTCGAGCTGCTTCAGCGTGGTTTCGATGGCATCGCGGCCATAGGTGACGTTGCTGGCGAGGTTCAGCGCCTTGAAGCCCGCCGCCGCGAGGTTCGGCGCATGGCCTTCGCCGACATGGGTGAAGCCGGGCTTGTAGAACAGCTCGACCGGCTCCGCGAGCAGGCCCTCGAGCGTTCCGGCGGAGATATCGAGCCCTTCGAGATAGGGCATCATGCGCTGGAACGGATTCCGGTCCGTGGCGAAGTCCAGAAGGTTGATGTCGCCGACGAAGCCCATTCTGAAGGTGTTGGAAGTCCGTGCCAAAGGTCTGCGCTCCAAATGTCCGATAATCGGAATAATGTCCGGTATTTTGGTACGCAAATATGAAAGGCCGGTCAAGCGCGTTGTGGTGCGATGCGGCCGACCGCCGCCCGCAGCAGCCCGGGCCGCCGCGATTGACTCCTGACGCAAAGCGCGTAAAAGCCCGCTATCTCCCGCGTGCGAGGCGCGCGGGCACGGAGTTCGTCTTTCCATGCGCGGCCTTCTCATGGCACTTCTTGCTGTCGGTCCTGCCGGTTTTTCGGCTGGCGGCGCACGTGCGCGGCTTCGTTCCGGCGAGACCCCGGCCAAAACCTCGACCAAAACGGTCTGACGTCCCTGGCCTGCTCACCCTCTCCCGGGTATGGCCCGGGATGAAGGAGCCGAGCGGCGCAACTGTTGCGGCAGTCCGGCAGGCGTGGAGAGGAAGCAGGAGCAAGCACAGATGGGTTTCAAGGTTGCAGTCGCCGGTGCCACGGGCAATGTCGGCAGGGAAATGCTCAACATACTGGAAGAGCGCGGCTTTCCGGCCGACGAGGTGGTGGCGCTCGCCTCGCGCCGCAGTCAGGGCACGGAAGTCTCCTATGGCGATCGCACGCTGAAGGTGAAGGACCTCGCCACCTACGACTTCTCCGACACCGACATCTGCCTGATGTCGGCCGGCGGCGAGGTGTCGAAGGAGTGGTCTCCGAAGATCGGCAAGCAGGGTTGCGTGGTGATCGACAATTCCTCGGCGTGGCGCTACGATCTCGACGTGCCGCTGATCGTGCCCGAGGTGAATCCCGGCGCCATCGACGGCTTCACCAAGAAGAACATCATCGCCAACCCCAACTGCTCGACCGCGCAGCTCGTCGTGGCGCTGAAGCCGCTGCACGACCGCGCGACGATCCGGCGCGTCGTCGTCTCGACCTACCAGTCGGTGTCGGGCGCCGGCAAGGAAGGCATGGACGAGCTCTTCACGCAGACCCGCGCCGTCTTCGTCGCCGATCCGGTGGAAGCCAAGAAGTTCACCAAGCGCATCGCCTTCAATGTCATTCCCCACATCGACGTCTTCATGGATGACGGCTCGACAAAGGAGGAGTGGAAGGTCGTGGCCGAGACCAAGAAGATGCTCGACCCGAAGATCAAGGTCACCTGCACGGCAGTGCGCGTGCCGGTGTTCATCGGCCATTCGGAATCGGTGAACATCGAGTTCGAGAAGCCGATCACCGCCGACGACGCGCGGAACATATTGCGGGAAGCTCCCGGCTGCCTGGTCGTCGACAAGCGCGAGAACGGCGGCTACATCACGCCGCTCGAATCCGCCGGCGAGGACGCGACCTACATTTCGCGCATCCGCGAGGACTCGACGATCGACAACGGCCTCAACATGTGGGTGGTTTCGGACAACCTGCGCAAGGGCGCGGCGCTCAACGCGGTGCAGATCGCCGAGCTTCTCGTGGCGCGCGGGCTGATCCAGCCGAAGCGCAAGGCCGCCTGACGGCGCAGCAGCCAGCCAGACGATAAAAAGGCCGCCCGACTCGGGCGGCCTTTTCGCTTGGAGCGCCTTGGCCCTTACTGGGCCGGTGCTGGCTGCGCAGGCTGCGGGCTCGCCGCAGGCGGCGTCGCCGGCTCCGGATTGGCGGGAGCGGCGTTGTTCTCGGCCGGGGCCGGGCTCGAAGGCGTCGCGCTCGGCGCGGGTGCTGTCGGGCTGGAAGGCGGCACAGCCTGCTCGGTCTGCGTGCCGGTCGTCGCCGTCGTGTTCGAATCGACGTCGCTGCCCGGGCCAGAGAAGGCAATGAAGCCGATCACCAGAAGTGCCGCGATAACCGCAGCAACGGCCAGTCCCGTGCGGCTGCCGCCGCGCGCATCGACATTGTTCACGACTTGGGGATCGCTGTAGGTGGTGCGCGGGGCGGCAGGGTCCAGCGGATCCATGCCCAGCGGATCACGCGGATCGCGATCGGGAGGGAGATTGGTCATCGGAACGTCTCCTGTGTTGTCTGATGCACAACAACGTTGAGGCCCCCTCAGCGTTCCCGAGGCCCGATCACGCTCGGTGACAGCACGACACGAAACGGATGTCAGTCGACCGCATCGACGGTGAATCCTGCCTGCCGCAGGCGCTCCACCACGCCCTCGCGGCCGGGAAGATGCAGCGCGCCGACGGCGATGAAGACATTGCCGCGCGCAAGGATCGGCAGGGCGCGTTCGGCCATGGTGCCGTTGCGGGCGACGATCATCTTCTCCTGGAAGTCGGCATAGCCGGCGGCGCCGGCTTCCGCCTCGTCCGGCAGCACCGCCTCGAAGAACGGCCAGAACATGCCGACCTCCTGGGCCCGGTAGAGCACGATCATCGTCTCGATCACGTCGTCCAGCCGGTCGCCGAGCCGCACCGTCTCCACCAGGCCGCGTATGTGGAAATCCATCGGCAGGGCCGCCATGGCCTCGAGCTGGTCGGCGAGCGATTCCAGCCCTTCCAGCCGCTTCCCCGCGGTCTCGGCCGCTTCGGCCAGGGCGAGGTCGAGGACGGGCGCCCCGGCCGCCTTGCGGCGGAGCTCGCAGGCCGGCAGCGCCACCAGCGCCGCGACCAGCCAGGGCTTGGTCTTGCGCAGGCTTTCGAGAGGTGCGCCGCGCGCGGCCAGCCTTTCGGCCACCATGGCCCGGTCCGCCTCCGGGATGAGGTCGGTGAGCGTCTCGGCGCCGGTGAACATGGTCAGCTCCGGCCGCTCCAGCATGAGCGCGGTCATCTTCGCCGGGTCCAGCACGTCGAGCGTCTCGATCACCAGCGTGTCGGCGCCGTCGAAGGCGGACTGGGCCGCAGGCGGAAGCGTCGCCACGCGCGGGTCGGCCATGTGCATCGTGCCGAAGAGCCACGACGGCGCGAGGCCCTCTCTGGAGATACGCCACAGGAGGTTTCGGCCGTTGGGCTCAGCGCCGGCCGCCAGCCGCAGCGTGTCCAGCCGCGCGGGATCGTCCCTTGCCATCGCCGCGATCAGGTCGCGGCCGGAACAGGCGATCTCATCCGCCTGGTCGGCGCGCGCCGCAACGGCGCTCATGAAGGACATTGCTGCGAAGAGCGCGACAGTCAGGCAGCGAGGGAAGGCGAAAGGCATCGGCATCACATCAGGAAGGGGACGACTGCGGACATATGGGCGCGACCGCCGCCATCCGCCATCATGCGCGCGGATGCGCCTTGTCGAAAATGTCGAGCAGCCGCGCCGTGTCCACGCCGGTATAGATCTGCGTGGTCGACAGGCTGGCATGGCCGAGCAGTTCCTGGATCGCCCGCAGGTCGCCGCCGCGGCCGAGCAGATGGGTGGCGAAGGAATGCCGCAAGGCGTGCGGCGTGGCGCTGTCGGGCAGGCCGAGCGCGCCGCGCAGCCGCTTCATGTCGCGCTGCAGGACCGCCGCCGCCAGCGGGCCGCCGCGCGCGCCGCGGAACAGCACGCCGTCGCCCGTAAGGTCGAAGGGGCAGAGCCGGCGATATTCGGCAACCGCCTGCAGGGCGGCCGGAAGCACCGGCACGAGGCGCGTCTTGCCGCCCTTGCCGGTGACGCGCAGCACCGCGTCGTGCGGGCCGGCCAGCGCATCGGCCGGGATCGACAGCGCCTCGGAGATGCGCAGGCCCGATCCGTAGAGCAGCGTCAGGACGGCGGCGTTGCGCGCCGCGATCCACGGCTCCTCCGCCAGCTGCTCGTCGGCGCTGACGACGCGCCGGGCGTCGCCGAGGGTCAGCGGCTTGGGCAGCGATTTCGGCTGGCGCGGCGAGCGCACCGCCTTGGCGGCGGCATTGCCTGCCAGGCCGCGCCGCGCCAGGTAGGCGAGCAGCGAGCGGATGCCGGCCATGCCCCTGCCAAGGGTGCGGGCGCCGGCACCGCCATTGCGGCGATGCGCCATGAAGGAGCGCAGGTCGGCGGGCCGCAGCGCCGAGATGTCGGCGAGCGAGGGCGGCTCGCCCAGATGGCCGGTCAGGAACTGGAGGAACTGGCGCGTATCGCGCTCATAGGCGTCCACCGTGAGGCCGGCCATGCGACGCTCGTTGCGCAGCGCCGCCAGCCATGCCGTGCGCGCCGATTGCAGGTCCGCCTTCGCCGCGACCAGATACTCGTCCATGACACCACTCCACGCCGGACGTTACTCTTGGCGCGCAAGCGGTTATCATCCGGTGAAGGCGCGATTGCCTTGATGCGCCTGTGCGAATAGGAAGCGGCCGCGGGAGCGCGTCGAACATGTCGAAACCCATCAATCCGATCCAGCTTGCCACCATCGGCGCGCCGCATGGCGTGCGCGGCGAACTGCGCGTGAAAAGCTTCACCGGCGACCCGCTGGCGCTGGCCGATTACGGCCCGCTCTACACCGCCGACGGACGCCGCCTGGACGTGGTCGACCTGCGGGCGGCCAAGAACGTCGTGGTGGCGCGCTTCAAGCAGGTGACCGACCGCGATATGGCCGAAAGCCTCAATGGCTCAGCACTTTTCGTCGACCGCAGCGCGCTGCCCGAGGACCTGGACGAGGGCGAATATTACCATGCCGACCTGATCGGCCTCGCCGTCTTCGACGATGGCGGCGAGATCGGCAGGGTGGCGGCGCTGCACGATTTCGGCGGCGGCGACATCATCGAGGTGGCGATGGCCGGCCGGCGTCCCGTGCTGGTGCCCTTCACCGCCGCAGCGGTGCCGGAGGTCGACATCGCCGGCGGACGCATCCGCATCGACCGGACGGCGGCGGGGCTGGACGACGGCGGCGAGGCGGAACCGCCTCCGGTCGATGCCCGGCCGCGCGGCCCGCGCGGCGCCGGAGGCAACCGGTGAGCTTCCGCGCCACCGTACTGACGCTCTATCCCGACATGTTTCCCGGCCCGCTCGGCCAGGCGCTTTCCGGGCGCGCGCTGGCCGAGGGGCGCTGGGCGCTGGAGACGGTGCAGATCCGCGACTTCGCCACCGACAGGCATCGCACGGTCGACGACACGCCGGCCGGCGGCGGGGCGGGCATGGTGATGCGCGCCGACATACTGGCCCGCGCCGTCGACCACGCCTCGCCCGAAGGCGACGCCCGCCCGCGCCTGCTGATGAGCCCGCGCGGGACACCGCTGACGCAGGCGCGCGTGCGCCAGCTGGCGGACGGGCCCGGCGCCGTCATCCTGTGCGGCCGCTTCGAGGGCGTCGACCAGCGCGTCATCGACCGGCGCGGCCTGGAGGAGGTGTCGATCGGCGACTACATCCTGTCGGGCGGCGAACTGGCCGCGCAGGTGCTGCTCGACGCGGTGGTGCGGCTCCTCCCCGGCGTGATGGGCAACAGCGCCTCGGGCGAGGAGGAGAGTTTCGAGCACGGCCTGCTGGAGCATCCGCATTATACGCGCCCGCAGGACTTCGAAGGTGTGCCGGTCCCCGAGGTGCTTCTCTCGGGCAACCATGCGCGCATCGCCGCCTGGCGCCGCGCGGAAGCGGAAAGGCTGACGCGGGAGCGACGGCCGGACCTGCTGAGCCCGGCTCAGCCGGTGACGAAGTAGTAGACGGCTAGCGCCAGGCCGACCGCGATGACGAAGCCGCGCAGGATCGTCTGCGGCACGCGGCGCGCGATCCAGACACCGGCATAGCCGCCCACCGCGACGGCGGGGAACATCACCAGCGCAGCCGGCCAGGCCACCACGCCGCCGGAAACGAAGACGACGATGGCGACCGCCGCGATGACGATCGACAGCATGTTCTTCAGTGCGTTGAGGCGGTGGTAGTCGCCTTCCTGCGTCAGGCCGAGCGTCGCCAGCATCATCACGCCCATGCCGGCGCCGAAGAAGCCGCCATAGATGGCGGTGACGAACTGCACGACCGCGCCGGTGAAGCCGCCGGCCGCGACCGGCTTGCCCGGCCTGGGCTTCGGCTTCAGCCACGGGCCGGCTGCGAACAGGGCCGTGGCGGCGATCAGCAGCCATGGCACCATGGCGCGGAAGGACGGATTGTCGAGCGACAGGAGCAGCAGGGCGCCGGCCAGCGCACCCACCGCGGAGATAACGGCAAGCAGCAATGCCCCGCGCCAGAACGTCCGGATGTCGCTCCAGTAGGCCAGCGTGGAGGTGATGTAGCCAGGAAACTGGGTGATGGAGGACGTCGCATTGGCGACGATCGGCGGAAAGCCGGCGAGGCTGAGCGCGCCGAAGGTGAGGAAGGTGCCGCCGCCGGCAACCGCATTGACCGCGCCGGCGACCGCGCCGGCGACGAAGAGGATGATCGCGCTGAGAAGGGTCAAGTCGAGGTCCCGCCTTTTCCACCTGTGGTCCCCCTGCACTAGAACATCGTGCCAAAAAGAGGAATCGCGTTTCGAATCATTTCGCCGCCTGATCACCGAAAACCGACGGACAGGCCTTGCGGCGCGAAATGCCGTTGCGCGATGGACAAGCATGGCGGTTTGGTGTATCGCCCGCTCCGAAATCGGGAAAAATCCCGGCTCCGTCAACAATGGCGGTGGACTCGCCCCTGTCTCCGCTCCGGCGGCGGCATAGCCAAGCGGCCATGGCTGCGCGGCGAGCGAAGGGCGCTCTGGCTGTCGAGAAGAATGAAGAGGTGCTCTGATGGACATCATCCGTCAACTCGAGGCCGAGCAGGCCCAGAAGATCGAAGACAAGCGCAAGCTGCCGGAATTCCAGCCCGGCGACACGGTGCGCGTGCAGGTGCGCGTCACCGAAGGTACGCGCACCCGCGTGCAGGCCTATGAGGGCGTGTGCATCGCCCGCTCCGGCTCCGGCTTCCAGGAGAATTTCACCGTCCGCAAGATCTCCTACGGCGAAGGCGTGGAGCGCGTGTTCCCGGTCTACTCGCCGCTGATCGAGGCGGTCGAGATCGTGCGCCGCGGCAAGGTGCGCCGCGCCAAGCTCTATTACCTGCGCGACCGCCGCGGCAAGTCGGCCCGTATCTCCGAGAACACCGGCGTGCGCGCCCGCAAGCTGAACGATGCCGAGCGCGAGGCGCAGGCCGCCGAGCGGGCACGCATGGAAGCCGAGAAGGTCGCCGCCGCCCAGGCACTGGCAGCGGAGAAGGCGGCGGAAGCCGCCGAATAGGCGCTCGCCCCCGGAAGCATCGAAATGGCGGCCATCGGCCGCCATTTTCGTATCCTGCGCTTGCCGGGCGGGAACGATCGCCGCCCCGCCGCATTGGTGCGCGCGGAGGCGCCCATGCAGGACATCCTGGCCGATATCGGCCATCCCACCCATCTCCCCTTCCCGGTCATCGCCGCCCGGCTCGCCGTCGCGGCACTGCTCGGCGCCGTGATCGGCTTCGAGCGCGAATGGCAGAACCATCCGGCCGGCCTGCGCACGCACATCCTCGTCTGCCTGGCGGCGGCCCTGCTGGCCGTGCTGACGATCGAGATCGTCCACAGCCCCCACTTCGCCTCGCAGCAGGGGCGCTTCGACCCGATCAGGCTGATCGAGGCGGTGACGGCCGGCATCGCCTTCCTTGCCGCCGGGCTGATCATCTTCGACCGCGGCCGCGTGCACGGCCTGACGACGGGCGCCGGCATGTGGCTTGCGGGCGCCATCGGCCTCGCCGCCGGCCTGGGCTTCTGGCAGGTCGCCGCACTCGGCGCGGCGCTCGGCCTCATCATCCTGTGGCTCCTGCACCTGGCGGCGCGCAAGATCGACGACGACCGGTAGAGCCCGCCGCGCGGCCAGGGCTGCTGCCCCTTGCGCCGACTCCGCGGTGGCGGTTATGGTTAACAAATCATGACCACACTCGCGATCGACATCAGACGGGCCAGGATCGACGATGCGGCCGGCGTCGCGGACGTGCATCACAGCGCATGGCGCGGCGCCTATGGCGGCATCATCCCGCACGGTGCGCTCAACCGCATGCTGGCGCGGCGCGGCGCGCAATGGTGGCGCAATGCCATCGGCGGCGCGGCCAACGTGCTGGTCATCGAGATGGGCGGCGCGATCGTCGGCTACGCGACGCTTGGCCGCAACCGCGCCGCGAAGCTGGCCCAGCAGGGCGAAATCTACGAGCTCTACCTCAAGCCCGAATATCAGGGCATCGGCCTCGGCACCCGGCTGTTCTCCGCCGCCCGCGCCCACCTGGCGTCGCATGGCTTCAAGGGGCTCGTGATCTGGGCGCTGGAGGAGAATATCGGCGCGCTCGGCTTCTATGAGGGCCTCGGCGGGCGCGACGTGGCGGAGGGCGTGGAAGTGTTCGACGCCAAGGCGCTGCGCAAGGTCGCCTTCGTCTGGAACTGACGCCCGCCGGATATGCCGCATTGCACAATGCGCCCTGAGCCTGTATCGCCTTGCGCGACCGGAACATCTTATTTTCAGGACGTTACATGCGCATCGAAGCCATCTCCATCGGCACGAATCCTCCCGAAGACGTGAATGTCATCATCGAGGTGCCCGTCGGCGGCCAGCCCATCAAATACGAGATGGACAAGGAGGCCGGCGTCCTCGTCGTCGACCGCTTCCTCTACACGCCGATGACCTATCCGGGGAATTACGGCTTCGTCCCGCACACGCTGTCGGGCGACGGCGACCCGATCGACGTGCTGGTCTGCAACACGCGCCAGCTCGTGCCGGGCTGCGTCATCAATGTGCGCCCCATCGGCGTGCTGATCATGGAAGACAATGCCGGCCAGGACGAGAAGGTGATCGCGGTGCCGACGCCGAAGCTCACCCGACGCTACGAGAACGTGCACGAATATTCCGACCTGCCGGAGATCACGCTCAGGCAGATCGAGCACTTCTTCGAGCACTACAAGGATCTCGAGCCCGGCAAGTGGGTGAAGATCGGCGGCTGGCACGATGCCGCCCATGCCCGGCGCATGATCGTCGAGGCGATCGACCGCGCCAAGTCCGCCTGAGGCGCATGGCCGGCAAGGGCAGGGAACGCGCCTGCCCTTGAGCCCGCCGTTTTCAGGCTTCCGGCAATTCCTCCATCGCCGCCAGCAGCGAACGTCCGTCGCCGCGCAGCGAGATCGTCTTGATCCGCGCGCCGGCGCCGGCTTCCACACGCGCGGCGGAAGCGGCGATGCCGCACGCTTTGGCGAGGATGCGGGCCACGGCATCGTTGGCGGCACCGTCCTGCGGCAGCGCGCGCACCCGCACGGCAACCACCGCCTGCCCGCTCGACAGGCGGCGCACGCCCTCTATCTTGTCCTGGTGGGCACGCGGCGTGACCCTGACGGTGACTGATATGCCGTCGCCGGTCTCACGCCACGGCGGCGTCACAGCACCGCCGGCGCGATCGAATGGATGATGAACTGCTGCAGGAAGAAGATGATCAGCAGCAGGATGATGGGCGATATGTCGATGCCGCCGAGGTCGGGCAGGAAGCGGCGGATCGGCCGCAGTGCCGGCTCGGTGAGGCGGAACAGCATGTTGCCCACCATGCTCACGAAGTCGTTGCGCGGATTGACGACGTTGAACGCATAGAGCCAGGAGAACACCGCCGACAGGATGATGATCCACCAGTAGATGTTCAGCGCCAGCAGCACGGTCTGAATCAGTGCGTACATGTGTTCGTCTCTCCGCGGGTAGCGCACATGTAGCCACTGGTATGCGCGGCGACAAGTCGCGATGACGATCGCATGCCATTGCGTGCAGAAATTGCGTCCCGGCGCAATTCAAACGGTTGGATTGAACCGCCATCCGTGGCATTCCGGTTCCGGGGTGTCGACAGCGTGCCCGGAACCGCGCCGTCAGACCAAGAACGAGAACGCGCCGTAAGGCGGAGCCTGTGGGGTAACATGCTGAAGAAATATGGCTGGCCCGTCGTCGGGGTCGCGGCCGTGGTCTTTTCCGCCTGGCTCCTTTACCACGAGCTGCGCGGCCTTTCCCTCGACGACCTGTGGGAAAGCCTGACGGCCATCTCCCTGCGCGACTGGGCGCTGGCGGTCGCCGCGACCTTCCTGGCCTATGGGGCGCTGGCGGCATACGACCATCTGGCGCTGCAGCATCTGCGCAAGCATGTCGGCTGGCTCTTCATCACCATCTGCTCCTTCACCACCTATGCGCTGTCGCACAATATCGGCGCCTCGGTCATCTCCGGCTCGGTGGTGCGCTACCGCGCCTATTCGTCGAAGGGGCTGACGGGGCGCGAGATCGGCGTCCTCGTTGCCTTCTGCTCCTTCACCTTCGCGCTCGGCACGATCATGCTGGCCGGCATCGTGCTGATCATCGAGCCGGAGGTTGCCGCCCGCTTCGTCGATGTGCTCCCCGTCGAGGCGTCGGCCTCCCTTGGCGTTTTCCTGCTGGTGCTGGTGGGCTTCTACGTGCTGGGCAGCATCCTGCATCTGCGCCCGCTGCGCATCGGCAGCTTCGTCATCGAATATCCGAGCCCGCGGCTCGTGGCGCACCAGCTCGTCATCGCGCCGCTGGAGCTGATCGGCGCGGCCGGCATCATCTATTTCGCGCTGCCGGAAGCCGGCAATCCGGGCTTCCTGATGGTGCTCGGCATCTTCCTCATCTCGTTCTCGCTGGCGCTGCTGTCGCATGCGCCCGGCGGCATCGGCGTGCTCGAGATCGCCTTCCTGACCGGCCTGTCGGAGATGAACAATGCCGACGTTCTGGCCGCCCTGCTGGTGTTCCGGCTCCTCTACCTGCTGATCCCGCTCTTCCTGGCGCTCTTCGTGGTGCTGGGTTTCGAACGGACGCAACTGAGGCACAGGCCGGACGCCTGATTTTCGCGCACGCCATGCCTTCGCTGCCGCTTGACACCGTGCGACCGGCACCGGTAAATGCGCGCGTTCGCGGAACGGGGCTGTAGCTCAGCTGGGAGAGCGCGTCGTTCGCAATGACGAGGTCAGGGGTTCGATCCCCCTCAGCTCCACCATTCCGTGAATATTCCGCAAATACGCGCAGGACGTCGGCCCGGCCTTGCCGGAAGCCGCGTCAGGCCGAGCTGCAATTGCCTCAGCGCCTGCTCTTCGTCTGGTTGAGCGTGCGCACGCGGTTGTAGTTGATGTTGAAGGTCTTGGGGTCGATCGTCACGCCCTGCTGGACGTTGAAGATCATGACCGTCGTGTCCTTGCCCTGCGCATCGGTGATGGTCCACTGCTTGAGCTCGTAGCTCGAGGGATCGAACATCATGGTGATGGTCGAATTGCCGAAGACCGACTTGTCGGCGAGCTTGATGGTGGTGAGGTCGGACTCCTCGCGGATGCTCTGCACCTTGCCGCCGGACAGGTCGATGCGTTCGTCGAGCAGCAGCTTCAGCGGCGTCTGGCCGAGCGAGTAGAGATCGACCGTCTTCATCCGCGGGTTTTCGAGGATGACCGACTTGCCGTCCGACACGACCTGGAAATTCGAGCTGCCGTCATAGTTGAAGCGGATGCGGCCGGGGCGCTGAAGGAAGAACTTGCCGCCGGTCTGCTCGCCCTTGGGGCCGAACTGCACGAATTCGCCGGTCATCGTCTTCACGCTGGAGAAATGATCGGCGATGCGCTGCGCGGCGGCGGCATTCTGCGCCACGGCCTCTCCGGTTCCGAGGAGGAGCAGGTCGCCGGCCATCGCCAGCGCGGCCGTGCCCAGCATGAGGCCGAGGACATCGCGGCGCGAGCGGCGGACCGGATTGGCGGAGCGGTTGGCGGTCATTCGGGTCATCCTCATCTCTCGGGCGCCGGATAGCGCGTCATCGGGGCCGAACTGCGGCAAGAGAACCATCAATGGGTTGCCGCCATGCGCGGTTCCACGCGCAGTTGCATGCCGGGGCCGGCCTGTCAGAACGGATCCTCCTCGACCGGCACCAGAATCTCGCGCTTGCCGGCATGGTTGGCCGGGCCGACGATGCCCTCCTTCTCCATCTTCTCGATGATGGAGGCGGCGCGGTTGTAGCCGATGCCGAGACGGCGCTGGATGTAGCTGGTCGAGGCCTTGCCGTCGCGCAGCACCACGGCGACGGCCTGATCATAGGGATCGTCGGAATCCTCCAGATTGCTGTTGCCGCCGCTTCCGCCGCCCCGCGGGCCGGCATCCTCGTCGTCCTCGCCGTCATCCTCGGTGATCGCATCGAGATATTCGGGCACGCCCTGAAGCTTGAGATGGGCCACCACCTGCTCGACCTCGTCGTCGGAGACGAATGGGCCGTGCACGCGCTGGATGCGGCCGCCGCCGGCCATGTAGAGCATGTCGCCCATGCCGAGCAGCTGCTCGGCGCCCATCTCGCCCAGGATGGTGCGGCTGTCGATCTTCGACGTCACCTGGAAGGAGATGCGGGTGGGGAAGTTGGCCTTGATCGTGCCGGTGATGACGTCGACCGAGGGGCGCTGGGTGGCCATGATGACATGGATGCCGGCGGCGCGGGCCATCTGCGCCAGTCGCTGCACCGCGCCCTCGATGTCCTTCCCGGCCACCATCATCAGGTCGGCCATCTCGTCGATGATGACGACGATGTAGGGCATCGCCTCGAGGTCGAGATATTCGGTCTCGTAGATCGCCTCGCCGCTGTCGCGGTCGAAGCCGGTCTGCACGGTGCGGCTGATCTGCTCGCCCTTCCGGCGCGCCTGATCGACGCGCTGGTTGAAGCCGTCGATGTTGCGCACGCCCACCTTCGACATCTTGCGGTAGCGGTCCTCCATCTCGCGCACCGTCCATTTGAGCGCGACGACCGCCTTCTTCGGGTCGGTGACGACCGGCGTCAAAAGATGCGGGATGCCGTCATAGACGGAGAGTTCGAGCATCTTGGGGTCGATCATGATGAGGCGGCATTCCTGCGGCGTCATGCGGTAGAGCAGCGACAGGATCATGGTGTTGATGGCGACGGACTTGCCCGAGCCGGTGGTGCCGGCCACCAGCACGTGCGGCATCTTGGCGATGTCGGCGATCACCGCCTCGCCATTGATGGTCTTGCCGAGCGCCAGCGCCAGCTTCGCCTTGGTCTGCTCGAAGTCCTTCGAGGCGAGGATCTCGCGAAGGTAGACGGTCTCGCGGCGGCTGTTGGGCAGCTCGATGCCGATAGCGTTGCGGCCGGGCACCACGGCGACGCGGCAGGCGATGGCGCTCATGGAGCGGGCGATGTCGTCGGCCAGCCCGATGACGCGGCTCGACTTGATGCCGGGCGCGGGCTCGAGCTCGTAGAGGGTCACGACAGGGCCGGGGCGCACCTGGATGATCTCGCCCTTGACGCCGAAATCCTCCAGCACGCCTTCCAGCATGCGCGCGTTCTGCTCCAGCGCGTCCTTGGACAGACTCGGGTCGCGCACCACGTTCTTCGGCTCGGCGAGGAAGTGGAGCGACGGCATCTCGAACTCGCCGGAGCCGATCAGCGAGCGCTGCGCCTCGCGGGTGACGCGGTTGCCCTGCTGGGGACGCGGCGCTGGCGCGGCCACGCGCGCCGGCTCGGCGGCGGTCCGGGCGGCCGGACCCCTTTGCGGCATCTCGTCCGCATCGTCCTCGTCGAAACCGGCATGGGCATCGAATGCGTCGGTGGCGTCATGATCGTCGAAGGCGGGTTCCACCCGGCGTCCGCCCGTCTGGGCCTGTCGCGGGGCGGGCGCCAGCCGCGCCTGCGGCGGCTCGGGCCAGTCGAAACCGTCCTCGTCGTCCGCTTGGCCGCGCGGTTCGCGGCGCAGCGACGGCGCCGCCGCATTACGGCGGGCGAAAGCGCGCAGCGACAGCCACCAATGGGCGACGGCGCCGATCACCAGCGCGGCGCGGCTCTCGACAATATCCTCCTCGTCCTCGGCGGCATCGTCCTCGTCCAGCGCGGAGGGAAGCTCGTCGCTGCCGCGCAGGCCGGCGCCGTGCAGGAAGAGCCAAAGGGTGGGCGCGGCGAGGATGGCGGCGACGATCGCCGCCTGGAAGCCGCTCGGATAGCCGCCGATCAGCATGGAGGGAAGCGAGAGCACCATGTCGCCGAAGACGCCGCCGAGGCCCGAAGGCAGCGGCCAGGTCGCCGGCGCGGCGACGCAGCCGATCATGCCGGCGAACAGGATGGAGGAGCCGAACCAGGCGGCGGCGCGGCGCACGGGGCTGTCGATGCCGCGCCCCGCCAGGAGATGGATCGCCCAGATGATGCCCGGCGCCAGCGCCAGCAGGGCGCCGAGGCCGTAGAACTGCATCATCAGGTCGGAGAAGACGGCGCCGGCATAGCCCATCGCGTTGACGACGACGTTGTCGGTGGCGTGGCTGAAGCTCGGATCGGCGACGTTCCAGGTGGCGAGGCTCGCCACGGCGAAGGCGGCGATGCCGAGCAGCATCACGCCGACCGCGCGTCCCAGCAGCCGTGCAAGGAAACGGTGCAGGCCGTGCCCGCCACCGAGCGTCATTGTCGGCGAATAGCCAGAACGCATGTGTCTACCCCGTCAACCCAAGACGGCCGCGCCGAGAAGCAGCCTGTCAGTCGAGCCAAGCCTAGGCGGGGAAGGTTAAGGTGGCATTAACCATGCGGCTGCCAGCCGTCATTGCGCGGCGTCGCTTCCGGGGTCGGGCCTCGTCAGGCGGCCTTCGGACAAAGCGAGAATTGCCTTGAACAGGTCGGCCCGGTGCAGCAGGCCAGCGACCTCGCCGCCGCGCAGCACGGGATAGACCCGGTGCGAGCGGGCGAGGAATTCCTCGGCGGCGGAGACGAGGTCGAGGTCGGCCGGCAAAGCGCGCACCTCGCAGCTCATGAAATCGGCGACGCTGCCGTCCCACTGCTGGTAGTAGCTGGCGTTCAGCATGGGGCGGAAGCAGTCCTTCTCGGTCAGGATGCCGACGAGGATGCCAGCGTCGTCGAGCACGGGTGCGGCGGCCATGCCCATGCGCGCGAAGGCGGCGACGGCCTCGCGAATCGGCGTCGCGGGCGACAGGCGCAGGAAATCCGCGCGCATGACGTGCTCGATGGCGTTTTCGGCGTTCATCATGCGGTTTCCTCGTCCTTGCGCGGGCAGCCGTCGCAGCGGGCGCCGCCGACGCAGGCAAGGCCGTCGCAGCCCCGGCGGGGCTCACCGCGCCCCATCAGCAGGCCGGCGCCGAGACACAGCGCGGCCAGGCAGACGATCAGAACGGCAAGGATCGCTTCCATCGCAGCCTCACACCAGATGTTGCGCGAAACGGCTGATGGCGGCACGGCGCAGGCCGTCGCCTTCACGGAACAGGAACAGGGCCGAGATGCCGCGCCGGTCCGCCAGTTCCGGACCGGCGCCGCCGGCGGCCATCAGCGCCGTCGCCCAGCCGTCGGCCTCGCGGCCGGTCGGCGCCAGCACCGAGACTGATGCAAGCCGGCTTTGCACCGGCTCGCGAGTGGCCGGATCGATGATGTGGCTGAAACGGCGGCTGCCGATGTCGTAGCCGTTGATCCGGTCGCCGGAGGTGGCGACGGCCATGCCGTCCAGTCGCAGGGCGCCCGCAAGGCCGTCCATCGCCGGTCGCGGGTCCTCGATGCCGACCTGCCAGATGCGGCCCGACGGATGGCGCCCGCGTGCCGCGAGCTCGCCGCCGAGATCGATGAGGAAACGGTCGTGGCCGGCGTCCATCAGGAGCGCCACCATCCGGTCGAGCGCGTGCCCCTTGGCGATGCCGCACAGGTCGAGCGTCAGGGCCGGGTCCGCCTTGGCGATATGGGCGTCGTCGGCGCTCAGGCCGTGCCAGCCGCCGGACGGCATGGTACCCTCATGGATCGGTCCGAAACCCCAGCGGGCGACGAGCGGCCCGACGGTCGGGTCGAACCGGCCCTCGCTCGCCTGCGCCACCGCGAGCGCCGACCGCGCGACATCGGCGATCTCGGACGAGACGGCCATGTCCCGCGCGGTGCCGGAATTAAAGCGCGAGATCACGCTGTCGGCGCGCCATGGCGAGAAAGCGAGGTCGAGACCGGCCAGCAGCTCCTCCAGCGCCGGGCGTAGCGGCCCGGTCGCGGCCCCGGCCGGCAGGGAGGCACGCCAGCTCGTGCCGAAGGCGTGGCCGTCGATGGTGGTCAGCGCCGGGGCAGCACGCGCGAAGGCGGGTGCGGCGAGGCAGGCGGCTCCGCCGAGAGCGAGGAAGTGGCGGCGGTCGGGTCGAAAGCGCATGGCTCAGCCTCCGAAATCGTCATTGTAGATGGAATGCGGTTCCACACCCAGCCGGTGCAGCATGGCCAGCACCGCCGAGATCATGACCGGCGGGCCGCAGAGATAATATTCGCACTCGTCCGGCGCGGGGTGGTTCGCCAGCGCCTTGCGCACGGTGTCGTGGATGAAGCCCGTCGCCCCGGTCCAGCGGTCGGAGGGCGCGGGGTCCGACAGCGCCGGCGTCCAGGTGAAGTTGGGATGTTTTGCGGCGATCTCCTGGAACTCCGCGACGTAGAAGAGATCGGCGGCGGTTCGCGCGCCGTAGAAGAAGGACATCTTCCGCTTCGTGCCGAGGCCGATCTGCTCGTGGATCATCGCGCGCAGCGGCGCCATGCCCACGCCGCCGCCGATGAACACCATCTCGCGCTCCGTCGGCTGGACATGGAACTCGCCGAAGGGGCCGCCGACCTCGATCGTGTCGCCGGGCCCGAGCGAGAACAGGTAGGAGGAGACCAGGCCGGGCGGAATGTCGTGCTCGCGGCCGGCGGGCGGCACGGCCAGCCTTATGTTGAAGACGATGCGGCCGGCGTCCTGCGGGCGGCTGGCGATCGAATAGGCGCGCGTGACCGGCGCCGGCGAGACCGATTTCAGCGACGGCCAGCCGGCGATGCGCCATGCCTGCTCATGCGCGGGGTCGACTGCGATCACCGCGAAATCGAGGCTGTAGGCCGGCGCCGTCAGTTGCGCGAAGCCGCCGGCGCGGAAGCGGAACGCGCGGCCTGCGGGCAGTTCCAGCACCAGTTCGCGGATGAGCGGCGCCAGCATGCGGTTGGAGAGCACCTTGCAGGTGAAGGATTCCGCCGCCAGCACGTCGGCCGCCACAGTGACATCCACCGGCCCGCGCAGCTTCGTCTGGCAGGCGAGGCGCAGATGGGCGCGCCGCTCGGCGGGCGACAGGATGCCAAGCTCCGTCGCCTGCGGGTCGCCGAGACCCGGTCCCTCCACCGCCACGCGGCACAGGCCGCATGTGCCGCTGCCGCCGCAGGCGGCGGGAATGCCGATGCCGGCGCCGTGCAGCACGGCGAGAAGCTGGTCGCCGCGCGCCGCCTCGATGCGCGTGCCGCCATTGACGGTGACGCTCACCGTGCCCTGCGGGATCAGCAGGCCACGGGCGAAGATGAGCGCCGCCGTCAGGCCGACGATGAGCACAACGATGAAGAGGGAGCCCAGCGCGATTTCGGTCATTGGGCCGCCATCTGCGCGAAGGAGGAGAAGCCGAGCGACATCATGCCGGTGATGAGAAAGGCGATGCCCAAGCCCCGCAGCCCGGCGGGAAGGTCGGCATAGGCGAGCCGGGCGCGCACCGCGCCGAGCATCACCACGGCCAGCGCGAAGCCCGCGCCGCTGCCGAGGCCGTAGACCGCGGCTTGCGCAAAGTCGTAGCGGCGCTCGACCATGAAGAGGCTGCCGCCGAGGATGGCGCAATGGATCGTCAGCAGGGGAAGGAAGGCGCCGAAGGCCGCCTGCACCTTCGGCAGATAGCGGTCGAGCACCATTTCGAGAAGCTGGACGCTGCCGGCCACGACGCCGATGAAGGTCAAGAGCGACAGGTAGGACAGGTCGACATCCGGCATGCCGGCCCAGCGCCATGCGCCCGGCGCCAGCACGGCGGAATAGATGAGCTGGTTGAGCGGAACCGTGACGCCCATGACGAGGATGACGGCGACGCCGAGGCCGAAGGCCGTGTCCGGCCGCCGCGACAGCGCCAGAAAGGTGCACAGGCCGAGGAAATAGGTGAGCGGCATGTTCTCGACGAACATCGCCCGCAGGAAGAGCGCGCCGAGATCGCTCATCGGCGGTCCTCCCCGATGTCGTGCGGCGGGAAGTCGGGATCGTCCGCCTGCCCGGGCCAGATGCTGCGCATGGTCCAGACCAGCGCGCCGAGCAGGAAGAAGGCGCTGGGCGCCAGCAGCATGAGGCTGAGCGGCGTGAACCAGCCGCCCTGCTCTGCCAGCGGAAGGACCTGCATGCCGAGCAGCTTCCCGGTGCCGAACAGCTCGCGGCAGGCGCCGATCAGGGTGAGCACCAGCCCGTAGCCGAGGCCGCTGCCCAGCGCATCGACCATGGAGGGCAGCGGCGGGTTGCTTCGGGCGAAGGATTCGGTGCGGCCGAGCACGATGCAGTTGGTGGCGATCAGGCTGACGAAGACCGAGAGGCGCTGGCTGAGCTCGAAGAACCACGCCTTTAGGCACTGGTCGATGACGATCACCATCGAGCCGATGATGATGATCTGGACGATGAGGCGGATGGAATTGGGGATATGCCGGCGTATCAGGCTGATGATGCCGGCCGCCAGCACGACCACCACCGTCAGCGAGAGCGACATTGTGAGCGCCGTGTCGAGCGAGGTGGTGACGGCCAGCGCCGAGCAGATGCCGAGGATCTGGAGCGTCACCGGGTTCTGCCGGATCAGCGGCGCGGTCAGCGTGCTCCAGAGGCTTTCGCCGGCGGCCATGGTCAGAAATCCCCCCGCCGGATGGCCGCCATCAACGGCCCGTAGCCCTTCGGCCCTACCCAGAAGCGCACCATGCTCGTGACGGCGTTGCTGGTGCGGGTGGCGCCGGTAATGCCGTCGACCTCGTAGTCGCTACGCGCCGGCCCGCGGGCGACAGCGAAGCGCGCCGCGCCGGTGTCGTCGAAAAGCTGCTTGCCGGCGAAGCTCTGCTGCCAGAGCGGTTCGGCGATGCGCGCGCCGAGCCCCGGCGTCTCCGCCTGTTCGGTGACGGCTATGCCGGCCAGCGTCCGCATGTCGCCGCTGAGCGCGAGCAAGGCCTGGATGCGGCCGTTATAGCCGGTGCCGACGACCGGCAGGATGGCGAGCGAGACTTTCTCGCCGCTGCGCAGAAGGTAAATCTGCGCGTAGTTCGGGCGGTTGCCGATGCCGGCGACATCCTCGGCGGGCGACAAAGCGGTCCAGTTGGCTTGGTCGGAAAGCGCGGCTGCAAGCGTTTCCGGCGTGACATCAGCGGCGGCCGCGCCCCTGTTCAGGTCGATGACCACGGTGGAGAGCGAATCACCGCCTGCCTCCGCAATGAGATTGGAGATGCCCGGTACGGCGGCGATCAGCGATTCGAGACGGGCGCGCTGCTCGGCCGCCCGGTTCTCGGCCTGGATGGGCCGCAGCACGACGGTCGCTGCCGTGACGAGCAGGGCGCAGATCGCGGAGACGAGGAAGGCGACCACCAGCGTCTTGGCGCGGCTGTCGTTCGGCGTGTTGAGGAAGCGCCGCCAGAGCGCGATCGGGTTGAGGTCAGCCAAGGCGTTTCCTCCGTGCGAGCCACAGGCGCATGGCGATTTCGTCGAAGAGCGGCGCGGCGAGCGAGGCGAGCAGTGCTGCCGAGACCGCGATCTGCACCGGCGCGGCAGCGCGCCATCCGAAGGCGAAGATGACCACCAGCGCGCCGTAGAGCAGGCCGTGGAGCCAGCGGCCGAGGCCGGTCGCGGCACTCGTCACCGGGTCGCAGACCAGCAGCGCCAGCACCACGGCAGCCGCCGTCACGACGGGCATGGCAAGGCCGCCGCCATACCAACCGGCGGCCAGGACGACGGCCGCGCCGGCGACGACGCGCCAGGACATGACGCCGGTGAACGTGCCGATGGCGACGACGGCGATCACCGACCAGCCGAGCTGGACCGGCAGCATGGGCCAGGGCGCGGCCGGAAAGCCGAAGCCGAGGAAAGCGATGGTCACCGTCGCCGGATTGACGACGTTGCGGCCCCAGCCGCCGAAAGCGAGCTCGCCCGCCACGACGCCGAAGCTGATGCCGATCAGCATCGGGACCGGGCCGAGATCGACGGGGGCGAGCACCGCGACGGCAAGCGCGGTCAGGGCGCCGGCAAAGGATGGGGGCTGGGCCCGCGCGAGCATGAAGGCGACGTGCCAGAGGCCGGCGGCGACGAGCACGAAGACGAGCCGCATCGCGCCCGCCGCGCCCGTCGCCAGAACCCATGTCGCGGCGAGCGGCAGGGCGGCCGCGATGAGCAGCAGCGCCACGGTCTCGCGGTCCCAGATGCCGCGCATCATGCCTGCTCCTCCGCCCTGATCCGGTCGAGCATGGCGCGCAGCATGGTGGCGATGCGCGGCGAGGCGGCGGTGACATAGTCGGCGAGCGCCACGTCCTCCTCGATCAGCGACAACGCGCCGAGCCGGACGGCGCTCTCGGTGTCGTTGGCGGCGATCGACCGGACCAGCGGCGCGGCCGGCAGGACGCCGCCGAAAGCCTGGTCGAGGGCGGCGGTGGGGATGATCGGCAGCGGCCGGCTGGAGCGCCTGAGCGCGGCCGAGAACCAGTGCGACATGCCCTGCGGCGCGCCGCCGCCGACCGCCGTCACCTGATGGCGCCATGGCCCGAGCCAGCGGCCCTCCACGCCGTCGAGCGCAGAGCCGGAGAGCAGGCGGTGGGGACCAGGCCGGACGATGTCGAAGGTGAGCGCGCGCAGGTCGGCGCCGGGCTGGCAGCGCACGAGACGCGTTTCGCGCAGCGCCGTGCCCGAGACGGACACCAGCCGGGTCTCCGGCACCAGCCCGGTGGCGAGGAATGCGCCGATGCCGGCGACGTCCTCGGCATGGATGTCCCATACCGCGCGGCCGATGGCCGCCGGAAAGCGCGCGGCGAGCTGGAAGCCGGCAAGGCCGTGCGGATGGACCGGGCTGATCTTCGCCGGCCGGATCCTGTCGTTTTCGCCCCCGACATTGCCGATCCCGCCATCGTGGCAGACGATCACCGGCCCGGCGGTCAGTCCGGCAAGCGCGCGCAGGCCGCGCGCAAAATCCTCTTCTCGGCCATTCAGCGCAAGCCGTGGCGCGGGCGCGTCGGGCCGCGTGTCCGCCGCCATCACGAGGATGGCCGCTGGCTCTTCCTCCGGCAAGGGAACACGGCCGAAGGGGCGCGAGCGGAAGCAGGGCCAAAGGCCCGCTGCCAGCAGCGCGGCGCGGGTCGCGGCCGCTTCGCCGCCGCCACGCGCGGCGGCGATGTCATGAACGTGGCGTCCCGCGCCGGGCACATGGAAGAAGAGCACCTGCGAGAGCCGGCGGCCGGGGCCGAGGTCGATGGCCGCGACATCGCCGGCCACCGGGGCGACAAGCGTGAGCGCGGGGTGCCGGCGCGAGCGGAGCACCGGCGCGCCCTGGGCCACCCTCTCGCCCGCAGCCACGAGCATGTCGACGCGGAAATCGTCTTCCGCGCGGGCAAACAGCGCGCATTGGTCGGTGATATGGGTCCGGATGTCTTCGCTCGCGGGGCTTTGGCAATTCGTTCAGCACAAGCTTAGACCCGATGATGCGTCCGGGCATTGATCTGGATCAGAGCGCCGGAATTTGTTCGCGCATAGGTTACATTGTCAGCATCACGCCAACAGAGGCCAGCCGGACCCAGCAAACAGCGAGGCAGAATGCGCCGAATCCTGATCCCGCTCGCGGCACTTTGCGTGCTCCTGCCGGTAACCGGCGCATTCGTGACGCGTGCGATGGAAAGCCCGGTTCAGCTTGCGCAGAGCGGCGCGGGGGAGGCGCCGATCTATGTCATGCCCAAGGCGGGGCCGTTCGCGCCCGATCAGGTGGCAATTCCGCAGAGCACCTCCATCGCCGCCTGGGCGCGGTCGGGGCATTCGGACGCCTCGTCCATCTCCTTCTCCTACTGGAACAGCGCCGGCGCCGTCCCGCCGGTCTGCGCCGTCTGTCATTCGGGCATCGGCTTCCGCTCCTTCCATGGGCTCGACGGCAGCGAACCGGGGCTTCCCACCGCGCCGGTGCCGGTCGGCGGCGTGGTGGACTGCGAGACCTGTCACAGCCCCGGACTCGCCGCGGTCAAGACGATCACCTTTCCGAGCGGCATCAGCCATCCGGTCAACAGCGGCGAGGCGTCGTGCATGACCTGCCATCAGGGCCGCGCGGCCGGCGCGACCGTCGCGCGGGCGGTGGACGGCAAGGCCGAGGACACGCCCGATCCGCAGCTCGCCTTCGTCAACCCGCATTATGCGACCGCGGCGGCGACCATGCTCGGCGGCTATGGCGGCATGGGCTACCAATATCCGGGGAAGGACTATTCCGGGCGCTTTCTCCACGCCAAGCCGGTCGAGACCTGCGCCTCATGCCATGATCCGCACAGCCTGAGCGTGGCGGAGCAGACCTGCCTGACCTGCCACGCGTCGGGCAAGGCGGCGGAGATCCGCATCTCGCGCGTCAGCTTCGACGGAAGCGGCGACCTGAAGAAGGGCATCCGCGCCGACATCTCCGCCAATGCGAACCGGCTCATGGCCATGATGGAGGACTATGCCGCGAGGGTCGCCGGCGTCCCCGTCCTCTATGACGGCAGCCGCCATCCCTATTTCTTCGCCGACGCCAATGGCGACGGCGTCGCCGACCAAGCCGACGGCAAGCCGGTGGCCTATGCGTCGTGGACGCCCCGCCTGCTCAAGGCGGCCTATAACTGGAAGTTCGTCAATTCCGACGCCGGCATCCACGTCCACAACCCGCATTACGCGCTGGAGCTGCTCCACGATGCGATGGAGGACCTGGCCGGACCGCTGGAGCTTGATTTCGCCGCGCTCGGATTGCGGCGGTAGTTGCGGCCGGAGCCGGCCGATCGAAGAGGAGGATCACGATGGTTCAGTTGCGCAGCCTTGCAGCAAATTCGCCCACCCGCCGTTCGCACTGGCAGGCGCTGGGCCTGAGCGAGGAGGATCTGCTCAAGCCGAAGATCGCCGTGATCAATTCCTCCTCGGAACTGGCGATCTGCTACGCCCATCTCGACGGGGTCGCCAAGGTGGTGAAGCAGGCGATCCGCGCCGCCGGCGGCGTGCCCTTCGAGGTCCGCACCACCGCGCCGTCCGACTTCATCACCGGCGCGGCGCAGCGCGGGAGCTACATCCTCTCCGCGCGCGATCTCGTCACCAACGATATCGAGGCGCAGGTCGAGGCCGCCCTGCTCGACGGGATGATCTGCCTCACCTCGTGCGACAAGACCCCGCCGGCGCATCTGATGGCGGCAGGGCGGCTGAACATCCCCACAATCCTCGTCATCGGCGGCTACCAGGCATCGGGGATGATCGACGGGGAGCATGTCGATCTGGAGGACCTGTGGTCGGGCACCGTGGCGCAGCGCTTCGGCAAGCCGTTCCCGCATGACGAGAAGGAGATGGTGCGCCAGGCGGTGCGCGGCCCCGGCGTGTGCACGGGCATGGCGACCGCCAATACGATGCATTGCGTGGTGGAGGCTCTGGGCTTCTGCCTGCCGGGCTCGGCGCCGGTGCGTGCCAACAGCGCCAAGATGTTCGATTCGGCCCGCCGCTCGGGCGCGCGCATCGTCGAGATGGTCAACGAGGACCTGCGGCCGCGCCAAATTCTCACGCCGGCCGCCTTCCGCAACGCGGTCGCCACCGTGCTCGCCGTCTCCGGCTCGATCAACGCGATCAAGCACCTTCAGGCCATCGCGGTCGAGGCTGGGGTCGATGTCGATATTTTCGAGATGTGGGACGAGATCGGTCGCAAGGTGCCCATCCTCTCGGCCGTGCGGCCGAACGGCGAGGTCAGGATCGAGCAGTTCGAGGATGCCGGCGGCGCGGCAGCGACGCTGAAGCAGCTCGCGCCGATGATCGACATGGATGCGCTGACCTGCACCGGCCGCACGCTGGGCGAGAATATCGCCGACCAGCCCATCGTCGACGACGAGATCATCCGGCCGCTCGGGCGGCCGGTCTCGGAAGGCCCGTCCATCGCCATATTGAAGGGCTCGCTGGCGCCCGACAGCGCGGTGGTGAAGCTCGGCATCCGCGACGGCTCGCGGCCGGAATATTTCGAGGGGCCGGCGCGCGTGTTCGAGAATTCCGACGACACGCTGGCGGCGATCGAGAAAGGCGAGGTCGAGGCCGGCGACGTGGTGATCCTGCGCGGCCAGGGCCTCACCGGCAGCCCGGCGATGGGCGGCGGCGGCTCGATCGTGCTCTTCGCCATCGATGCGGCGGGCATCGCGCAGGAGACGGCCTTCATCACCGACGGCCAGCTTTCCGGCCTCTGCCTCAAGGGGTTGACCGTGGCCGAGGTGGCGCCGGAAGCCGCCGCCGGCGGGCCGATCGGCCTCGTCCATGACGGCGACCGGATCAGGATCGACGTGGCTTCGCGCGCAATCGAGCTGCTCGTCGATGCCGGCGTGCTGGCCGCCCGTGCCGGCGAGATCCGCGCGCCGCTGAAGGCGCCGGGCTATCTCGGCATCTACCAGCGCAGCGTGCAGCCCATGTCCACCGGGGCCGTCCTGGTGAAATAGGCCATGCAAAAAACCCCGCCGGCATGACCGGCGGGGTTTTTGATTTCAGCCTGTCGGCGTCGCTCAGGAGTGGTAGGCCACTTCGCCGTGCGAGGTGACGTCGAGGCCGGTGCTCTCGGCTTCCGGCGTCGGACGCAGGCCGACCGTCACGTCCACCAGCTTGTAGAGGATCGCCGAGACCACGCCGCACCAGACGATGGTGATGACGACCGCCACGATCTGGGTCCAGACCTGTGCGCCCATGGTGACGCCCTCGGGGTAGCCGACGCCGCCCAGCGAGGAGGAGGCCAGGACGCCGGTGCCAATGGCGCCGATGATGCCGGCCACGCCGTGGATGCCGAACACGTCGAGCGAGTCGTCGTAGCCGGCCCTGATCTTCACGACCGCGACGAAGTAGTAGGCGACCGCGCTGGCGACCGCGCCGAGCACGATGGCGCCGACCGGGCCGACGAAGCCGGCGGCCGGGGTGACCGCGACGAGGCCGGCGACGATGCCGGACGCGCCGCCCAGCATGGAGGCCTTGCCGCGCACCCACTTCTCGATCAGCGACCAGGCGATGACCGCGCCAGCCGTCGCGGTGAAGGTGTTGATCATGGCGAGTGCCGCGCCGCCGCCTGCGCTGAGCGCCGAGCCGGCATTGAAGCCGAACCAGCCCACCCACAGGATGCCGGCGCCCACAAGCGTCAGCGGCAGGTTGTGCGGTGCCATGTTCTCCTTGCCGTAGCCGAGGCGCTTGCCGACGATGATGGCGCCGACCAGCGCGGCGATGCCGGCATTGATATGGACCACGGTGCCGCCGGCGAAGTCCATCGTGCCCCAGCCGAAGAAGAGGCCGTTCGCGTCCCATGCCATATGGGCGATCGGGAAGTAGACCAGGCTGACCCACAGGACGACGAAGAGGATCGCCGCGCCGAACTTGATGCGCTCGGCGAAGCCGCCGATGATCAGCGCCGGCGTGATGCAGGCGAAGGTCATCTGGAAGGCGATGAAGACGAGCTCGGGGATCGTGCCCGATTCCGAATCAGGCGTCACGCCTGCAAGGAACATCTTGCCGAGCCCCCCCCAGTAGGGGCTCTCGCTGCCGCCGAAGGCGAAGGAATAGCCCCAGACGACCCAGACCACGATGACGGTCGCGGTGATCATCGTGCACTGCATGAGGACCGACAGCACGTTCTTGGCGCGCACCAGGCCGCCATAGAACAGAGCGAGGCCGGGCAGGATCATGAACAGGACCAGGATGGTGGACACCAGCATCCAGGCGGTGTCGCCGCTGTTGATGGCGGAGACGGGTTCTGCGGGCGCCGCCGGTGCGGCCTCCTGCGCGAACGCTGCGACCGTGCCGAGGGCAGCGAGCGCGAGCGTGCCCAGCAGGGCGGTTCGCGCGAAAGGCGCGATCTTGGAAGAAAGACTCATCATATTCTCCATGAAATCTCGTTGCCTGCCGGTCACAGCGCGTCGGAATCGGTTTCGCCGGTGCGGATGCGGACCGCCTGCTCGATGCCGAAGACGAAGATCTTGCCGTCGCCGATCTGCCCCGTCCTGGCGGTGCTGGTGATGGCCTCCACCACCTTGTCGACCAGCTCGGACGACACAGCGACCTCGACCTTGATCTTGGGAAGGAAGCTCACCGCATATTCGGCGCCGCGATAGATTTCGGTATGCCCCTTCTGTCGCCCGTAGCCTTTGACTTCGGTGACAGTCAGGCCCTGTATGCCGACCGCGGTGAGCGCCTCGCGCACCTCGTCGAGCTTGAACGGCTTGATGATCGCCATCACGATTTTCATAAGGTTTCACCCTTTGCCAATGCGGTCCCCCGCGTTGCGTGCCACCGCCGGCGCCTGCGAGACGACCGGAGCGTGCAAAGGGTGATTCAAGGACCGTGCCAAATGGCGTCGGCGGACCCTAATCGACTGTAAATCCTGGGAAATGCCTGAGAGACAGGCAGAGGCATGCCGCCGCTGCCGTCAGCAAATGCACATTAAGTATGCAATATTTAATAGTTGCCTATTTCGTGCGCAGACGAATGAGGCCTTCCTGCGCGGTCGAGGCGATCAGTCGTCCGTCGCGCGTATAGAGGAAGCCGCGCGACAGGCCGCGCGAACCGATCGAGTTCGGGCTGTCCTGCGTGTAGAGCATCCAGTCCGCGAGATCGTAGGGCCGATGGAACCACATGGCATGGTCGAGGCTGGCCATCTGGATTCCGGGGTCGAAGCCGGTGCGCCCGTGGGCGTAATTGGCGGTGTCGAGCAGCGTCATATCGGAGAGATAGGCGAGGATCGCCGACTGGAGCTGGCGGTTGTCCGGCACCTTGCCGAGGGTGCGGATCCAGACGTTCTGGCGCGGCGGCAGCGGGTCGCGCGTCGTGTAGTGGGCGATATTGACCGGCTTGATCTCGACCGGACGGTCGCGCGCCCAGAATTTGCGCACCACTTCGGGAACCGCGTCGCCCATGGAATCCATCAGCTCGCGCTGGGTCAGCAGCTCCTCCGGCTGCGGCACGTCGCGCGGCATCGGCATCTGGTGCTCGGCGCCGTCCTCGTCCACGTGGAAGGAGCATTCCAGCGAGAAGATCGCCTTGCCATGCTGGATCGCCGTGACGCGGCGCGTGGTGAAGGAGCCGCCGTCGCGCAGGCGGTCCACCTGATAGACGATCGGGACATGCGGATCGCCGGCGAGCATGAAATAGCAATGCAGCGAATGGACGTGGCGCTCCGCATCGACGGTGCGCTGCGCGGCGACCAGCGCCTGGCCGATCACCTGCCCGCCGAAGACGCGCTGCCAGGCCGATTCCGAACTGCGACCACGGTACAGGTTGTGTTCGATCTGCTCCAGGTCGAGTATGGCGAGCAGTTCCTGCATCGCTGCGGTCATGGCGGCGGGTTCCCTTGGCTGGTTGCGACGTGTTCCAACAGGAAGGCCGAGGCAAGTCAACACGGCTGCGCGGGAACAGGCATCGAAGGAGGCCAGCATGGTGGGCACGAAGGCGAGTGATGCGAGGCTGCGGCCGATGGACGTGGTCGTGGCGGGCGCCGGCTATGTCGGCATGGCCGTCGCGGTCGCGATCCGCGATGCGCGGCCCGACATGGCGATCGCGGTGGTGGACGCCGCGCCCGCCGGCGCCTGGGCGCGCGACGGGCGCGCCTCGGCGGTGGCCGCCGCGGCGACGCGGATGCTGGAGCGGCTCGGCCTGTGGGCCGAGATCGCGCCGCATGCGCAGCCGATGACGGAGATGGTGGTGACCGATTCGGGCACCGCCGATCCGGTCCGTCCGGTCTTCCTGACCTTCGACGGCGAGGTGGAGCCCGGCGAGGCGTTCGCCCATATGGTCGCCAACAAGGTTCTCAACGGCGCGCTGCGCCGTCGCGCGCTGGAACTCGGCATCGACATCATCGAAGGCGTGGCGGTGGACGGCTTCGATGTCGAGGCCGGTTCGGCCCGCGTCCATCTGGCCGACGGGCTGACGCTGGACACGCGCCTGCTGGTCGCCGCCGACGGCGTGAAGTCGCGGCTGCGCGAGATGGCGGGCATCAAGACCGTGTCGTGGGATTACGGCCAGTCGGGCATCGTCTGCACGGTGCGCCACGAGCGGCCGCACAATGGCCGCGCGGAAGAGCATTTCCTGCCCGCCGGCCCCTTCGCGATCCTGCCGCTTTCGCCCGGCGAGGACGGTTCCAACCGCTCCTCGATCGTGTGGACGGAGCGGACGGCGGATGCCGAGCGCATCGTGGCGGAGGATCCGATCGTGTTCGAGATGGAGCTGGAGCAGCGCTTCGGCCTGCGGCTGGGCGAGATCTCCGCCGAGACCAAGCCGCGCGCGTGGCCGCTCGGCCTCACGCTGGCGCGCGACTTCGTCAAGCCGCGCCTCGCCCTGGCCGGCGATGCCGCGCACGGCATCCATCCGATCGCCGGGCAGGGGCTCAATCTCGGCTTCAAGGATGCCGCGGCGCTTGCGGAGGTCGTGGTCGAGGCCGACCGGCTCGGCCGCGACATCGGCGCGCTCGACGTGCTGGAGGAATATCAGCGCTGGCGCCGCTTCGACACGGTCCAGATGGGCGTCACCACCGACGTGCTCAACCGCATGTTCTCCAACGACTTCGCGCCGCTCAGGGCGGTGCGCGACATCGGCCTGGGCATGGTCGACAGGCTGCCCGGCCTGAAAGGGTTCTTCATCCGCCAGGCATCGGGCCTGACGGGAGCCACGCCGCGGCTGCTGCGCGGCGAGGCGATATGACCGGCGGCGGCGCGGTTCATTGAACCTCCAGCCCGAGCTTCTGGGTGAGCCGGCCGATGCGCTGCGGGGCTAGCGGGAGCGGATCGCCGCGCGCCGCCATGGCCTTGCCGGCCATCGCCACCATGGTGTGTTTTTCGTCGCCGTTCAGCCTTTCGGCCAGGAAGGGCGCCAGCTTGTCCAGCACCGTTCCGGCCTCGTCGATCTGCGCGGCCGCCCATTTGGCATAGACCAGCGCCTCGTCGGCCTTGCCGCTTGTCGTCAGTTCTCCGATCTCGGCGCGGATCACCTGCTCGCGCTCGGGCGAAAGCGCGACGTCGTCGGAAGCGACGGCGACCAGTATCGTGGCCGCGGCGACGACCGGGTCGTCGATTGCCGTGAGAGGCGACATTTCGGCCTGGGTGCGGATGCGCTTGCGGCGCATGTTGCCGCGCACCCTGCCGACGACGTCCACAATCTCGCCAGCGGCGTCCTTCGCCGCCCGCAGCCGATACCACCAGAAGCCGAGGCCGGCCACGACCCCAAGGACGAGAACGATGATATGCACGGCAGATACCCTTGCAGGTTGAATCCCGGCGCATCCTATAGATGCAACTCTCGGCCTTCCTCAAGATCGCCGTCGGATTGCATTGATGGCCGGTGCGGCTATTGTGCCGCGCATGAGCCTCGAATCCGTCCGTACCTTCTTCGCCGACAACGCTCCCGACATCGGCGTCATCGTGACGGAGGACAGCTCCGCCACCGTCGCGCTCGCCGCTGCCGCGCATGGCGTGGCGCCGGAGCAGATCGCCAAGACGATCTGCCTGCGCGTCGGCGACACCACGCTGCTCGTGGTGACGTCGGGTACGGCGCGGCTCGACAACCGCAAGTCGAAGGACGTGTTCGGCGGCAAGCCGCGCATGCTCGGTGCCGACGAGGTCGTGGCCGCCACCAGCCATCCGGTCGGCGGCGTCTGCCCCTTCGGCCTGCCGTCGCCGCTGCCAGTCTATTGCGACCTGTCGCTGAAGCGTTTCGCCGAGGTCGTGCCGGCGGCAGGCGCCGTCAATGCTGCGGTCCGCATCACGCCGGACCGCATGGCCGCGCTGACGCATGCGACATGGGTCGACGTCTGCCAGTAAATCCCGGCCTCGGGTGGATTGCCGCGCCGTTGCGCCCTATCCTTGATCTGGCCAGTCCGGCCATTTTTGAAGGGATAAAGCAATGAATCGTAGTGCAACGGCAATCTGGAACGGCAGTGCGGCGCAAGGGTCCGGCACGCTCGACCTGCAAAGCGGCGCCTTCCGGCAGCAGCCCTATTCGTTCAAGGCGCGGTTTCAGGACGAAACCGGCAAGTCAGGCACCAATCCGGAAGAGCTGATCGCGGCGGCGCATGCCGGCTGCTTCGCCATGGCGCTGTCGCACATGCTGTCGGAAAACGGCACGCCGCCGGAGAAGCTGGACGTGAAGGCCGTCGTCACCTACGGCCCCGCCGCTGGCGGCGGCTTCGAGATCACCGAGAGCGCGCTCAAGCTCGTCGGCACCGTGCCCGGCCTCGACGCCGCGGCGTTCAAGTCCATCGCCGAGAAGGCGAAGGCCGGATGCCCCGTCTCCAAGGCGCTCGGCGCGATCAAGGTGACGCTGGACGCCTCGCTCGCCTGAATGGCGAAATCGCGGGAAGCTGGCGGCGACGCGCCGCCGGCTCCCTTTGCCCTATGGTGCGGGAATCTCGTCCACGACGGGCCGGATGATCTTCGCCATCACCGGCTCGGGGCAGCGCCGCCAGAGGAGATAGCTGACCACCGCCACCGCGCCCATGGCGGGGACGATCGTGGCCAGCGCGATGATGGGGTCGCCCATGGCGGCCGCCGCGAGGCCGCCGAGCAGCCCGCCGCCGAATTGCAGGAAGCCGCTCATCGATGAAGCGGAGCCCGCCATGTGCGGATAGGCGGCCACCGATGCGGTGGTCATGGCCGGCATGGTGAAGGCGATGCCGAAGGCGTAGATGCCCGCCGGCACCATCACCAGCAGGAAGCTCGGCTCCACCGTGCGCAGCATGACGGCGAGGACGATCGAGGCCGTCGCGATGAAGACAAGGCCGACCGGCACCATGCGGAAGGCGCCGAAGCGCATCATGAGCCGCCGCATCACGATCGAGCCGGCGACGAAGCTCAGCGACTGGATCATCATGCCCATGCCGAACTGCGTCGGCGTGAGGCCGAGCCGGTTGATGATGATGAAGGGCAGAACGGTCGCCTGCGTGTACATGGCGCCGGCGCCGCCGGCCAGGATGAGGCTGGCGAACATGAAATAGGGATCGCCGAGCAGCGAGCGGTAGGAGCGCGCGATGACGCGCGGGCGCAGCCGAGAAGGGTCGTAGGTGCCGGTCTCGACCATGGTGAGATAGATCACGACGATGACCGTCAGCCCCGCCGCCGCCATCAGTAGGAACAAGGTGTGCCAGCCGGCCGCTTCCAGCACCAGGCCGCCCATCGTGGGCGCGATGGCCGGCGCGATGCCGATGATCATCGCCATCAGGTTCATGATGCGTGCCGAGCGCTCATTGGTGAACAGGTCGCGCACGATGGCGCGCGAGATCACCACGCCGACGGCGCCGCCGCAGCCCTGCAGCATACGCGCGATGACGAGCGTCTCGATGTTTGGCGCAAACAGCGCCATCAGGCTGGCGGCGAGGTAGAGGCCCATGAAGATGAGCGTGATCGGCTTGCGCCCATAGGCGTCGGCCATCGGTCCGCAGATCAGCTGCATGATCGCGAAGCCGGCAAAATAGAGCGACAGCGTCAGCTTGACGGCGGCGTCGGTGGTGCCGAAGGCATGTACCAGCTCGGGCATGGCGGGCGTGAACAGGGCCATCGAGATCGGCCCGATGGCCACCAGGAGCGCGCCGAGCAGCGCCACCCGGCCCTCGCTCATCGCCGGCTGATGGGCGTCGATCTTCTGCTGCATGTTCATGCGGCGTTGCTTTCGCGCTCGCAGCTTCCCGCGCGCAGCGACAGCAGGTTCGCATGGGCGCGCTTCATCGTGGTCAGCATCTGCTGCCATTCGGCCGGATCGATCCCCCGCATCGCCGCGTCGCGGACGTCGTTGGCGAGATCGCGCGTGGCCGCCAGCATCGCCTCGGCCGCGTCGGTCGGCCTGACCAGCTTGGCGCGGCGGTCCGTCGGGTCGGGCTCGCGTGCCACGAGGCCCCGCGCCTCAAGCCGGTCGATGAGGCCGCTGACGGTCATGGCCTCGACGCCCATCCGCTCGGCGATGACGTTCTGGCGCTCGCCGCCCGCATGGGCGACATGGAAGAGCGTGCGCGATTCCGCCGGCGTGATGCCGAGGCCGGAGCCCACGATGCGGCGGTCGAATTCCGCGCGGTTGAGACGGGCCATGTCGGCAAGCATGAAGCCGAAGGAATGCGGGTCGATGGTGGAGGGCATTAGTAAGAAAGCCTTATAATAAGCCGTTCGTACCGTATATGCCACGGTGCGTCAACGTCGCCAACGCCGCTCGCGGCTTCGTGATGGAAATCCTTGCGCCGCGCGCATAGCTATGGCGTGTCAGCTAAAGCGCGTCGCGATCCCTTCAGATTCGCGTCCCGCGCTTCAGCTCTTTTGTTTTTGCGCATGTCTTTCGAAGCCGGTTCCCCATTTCGGGAGGTGTGCCCTGAAGATCGGAGACAGGATGACCGACCGTATCGACCTTGCCGCGCACCCGCTGACGCATTGGACGGCGGGGCTCGGCCTGCCGGATTTCGCGCGGATATCGGACCGTGATTTCGCCCCAGCATTCGACGCGGCGATTGCCGCGCATGATGCGGAGATCGCCGCGATCGCGGATGCGGCCGCGGCGCCGACCATCGCCAATACGCTGCAGGCGCTGGAACTGTCGGGGCGGGCGCTGTCGCGGGTCTCGGCGATCTTCTGGATGCGGGCGGGTGCCGATACGAACGCCACCATCCAGGCGCTGGAGCGCGAGATGGCGCCGCGCATGTCGCGTCATTTTTCGGCGATCTACACGAACCCGGCGCTGTTCGGCCGCGTCGACGCGCTCTACCGGCAGCGCAAGGAACTCGGCCTCGACGGCGAGACGCTGCGGGTGCTGGAGCTCGGCTGGAAGCATTTCGTCAAGGCGGGCGCGAAGCTCGACGATGCCGGCAAAGCGCGGCTGCTGGCGGTGAACGAGGAGCTTGCCTCGCTCGGCGCGCGCTTCGGCCAGAACGTGCTGGCCGACGAGGCAGAATGGGTCCTGTTCCTCGAAGACCCTTCCGATCTGGGCGGCCTGCCGGACTTCCTGCGCGCGGCGATGGCTTCGGCGGCGGCGCAGCGCGGCCGGCCGGATGTCCATGCCATCACGCTGTCGCGGTCGATCTACGAGCCCTTCATGGCCTTCTCGACGCGGCGCGACCTGCGCGAAAAGGCCTTTCGCGCCTTCACCATGCGCGGCCAGAACGGCGGCGCGACCGACAATACCGAGGTCGTCCGGCGCACGCTGGAACTGCGCGCGGAGAAGGCGAAGCTGCTCGGCTACGAGAACTTCGCCGCCTACAAGCTGGACGACACGATGGCCAAGACGCCGGGTGCCGTCTTCGGCCTGCTCGAGCCGGTCTGGGACAAGGCGCGCGAGCGAGCCGCGCAGGACCAGGCCGAGCTTGCGAAGCTCGCGGCCGAGGAAGGCCGAAACCACGCCATCGCGGCGTGGGACTGGCGCTACTATGCCGAGAAGCTGCGCGCCCGGCGCTACGCCTTCGACGAGGCGGAGCTGAAACCCTATCTGTCGCTCGACCGCGTGATCGCCGCCTGCTTCGACGTGGCGGGGCGGCTGTTCGGCCTGTCGTTCAGGGAGCGACCGGACATCGCGGCATGGCATGAAGACGCGCGCGTCTTCGAGGTGCTCAACGCGGACGGCAGCCACCGTGCCACCTTCGTCGCCGACTATTTCAATCGCCCGTCCAAGCGATCGGGCGCCTGGATGAGCGCGCTGCAATCGGCTTTCCGGCTGGGTGCCGGGCAGACTCCGATCATCTACAATGTGATGAACTTCGCCAAGCCGCCGGCCGGCGAGCCGGCGCTGCTGTCGATGGACGAGGCGCGCACGCTGTTCCACGAATTCGGCCATGCGCTGCACGGCATGCTGAGCGAGGCGGTGTGGCCATCCGTCGCCGGCACGTCGGTCAGCCGCGATTTCGTCGAACTGCCCTCGCAGCTCTACGAGCACTGGCTGACGGTGCCGGAAATCCTCGAAAAGCATGCGCGCGACTATCGCACCGGCGAGCCGATGCCGAAGGCGCTGCTCGACAAGATGCTGGCCGCGCGGACCTACGGCGCCGGCTTCGCGACGGTCGAGTTCACCGCCTCGGCGCTGGTGGACATGGCCTATCATGCGCGCGCGGAAGCCCCGGCCGCGCCGCTCGCCTTCGAGGCCGAGACGCTGGCGGAGCTGCACATGCCGGACGCGATCGCGATGCGCCACCGCACGCCGCACTTCCAGCACGTCTTCGCCGGCGACGGATATTCCGCCGGCTACTATTCCTACATGTGGTCGGAAGTGCTGGATGCGGATGCGTTCAACGCCTTCGAGGAAACGGGCGACCCGTTCAACCCGGAGGTCGCGAAGCGGCTGCGCGAGAACGTCTATGCGGCCGGCGGAACGCGCGACCCGGAGGAGCTCTACCTCGCCTTCCGCGGCCGCATGCCGACGCCGGACGCGATGATGGAGAAGCGCGGCCTGGGGTAGGCGATGCGCTCAGCGCGCGGCGTCAGTCGTCGCGCGCGATGAAGCTCTTGTAGATGAAGCCGCGCTTGCCCTCGTAGACGACCTCGCACCAGTAGGCGCAGTCCTTCGCAGCCTGTATCCTGGCCCTGGCGGGAACGACCATCAGCACGCGAGCGTCGTCGGACGGGCCGGCGCGCAGGTTCACGTGCCGGTTGGCGCGCGCCTCGCCCATGATCGGCGAGTTGAAGGCGTTGCCGTTCTCCTCCTGCATCACCGCCTGGTTCTCTTCCTGCTGCTGCGCCTCGAGCTGGGCGATTTCCCGGTCGGATTGCGCCACGGCGACGGGCTCGTCGGCGGCGGCTTCTCCATCGCCGATGGCCGCGGTGGTCTCGGCCTGGACCGGCGGCTGCGCCAGCCCCTCGTAAGGCGACTGGAACGACAAAGCGGGGGCGGCAGGCGGCGGGGCCTGCATCTGCATCGCCTGCGCGTCGGCAAGGGTGGGGCGCGCGGTACGTGCCGTCGTCGCCGCGCTCGGCTGCGGCGGCTCGGGAGCGGCGTTCACCTGTTCCGCGACGGGAACGACGGCCGCGGCCCCGACCTCTGCCGCAGGCGGCGCTTCCGGGGCGGCGACGGGCTCCGCAGCGGCGGCAACCGGCTCGCCCTGCGCGGGCGCCGCGGCTGCAAGCTGCGCAGGGGCCTCGTCGACCGATGCGGCGTTGAAGGATGCGGCTCCTGCCACGACGAGCGCCAGCGCGCCGATGCCGAGGGCGGCATAGGTCGCCTGCGCCCGCGAGACGCGCGACGGCGGCGCAAAGCCGAACCCGCCATGGGTGCGCCCTGCCCGGGCGCGGGGGGACCTCAAACGATCGAGCAACTTCTGCACCTGTACTCCCGAAAGGAAGGACAGGGGGAGCGCAGCGCGCCGGCCAGCCCTGTCCGTCTTTTTGCCTGTCGGGATGCACATTCGCGCATGAATGTGGCCGACATTCGTCAGCCGACGACCTGAAAGACTTCCGTTGCGGCGGCTTGGCGCGCCAGCAAAAAGCAAGGGACCGGAGCCTGCAGGCTCCGGTCCCTTGCTGATGCCTGAAAGGATCGCCGGATTCAGATCCGGCCGAGCAGAACCAGAATGAGGATGATCACCAGCACGACCCCGAGGATGCCGGACGGGCCGTAACCCCAGCCGCGCGAATGCGGCCATGCCGGTATGGCGCCCAGCAGGATCAGGATCAGAATGATGATGAGAATTGTGCCGAGCGTCATCGCTACTCCCCGCTGCAGATAAAAGATGTCAGGAGAATGCGAAACGGCGCGGGAGGTTCCCGCGCCGTCCGCTGCCTTGCGGCGGTGCGACTACTCGGCCGCCTTGGAATAGGCGGCGTCGGCGACGTCCGGCTCGTCCGTCTTCGGCTCCTGCGCCGCCTTCGTCCGGCGCCGGAACAGCCGCGCCAGCAGGCCGCGCCGTCCCTCGCCCGGCTCGCGATGCTCGCGCGTGAAGATCATCAGCGCCGAGGGCGTCACGACCAGCGTCAGCACGGTGGCGAAGGCGAGACCGTAGACGATCGCCGACGACAGCGCGATCCACCATTGGGTCGAGGGCGCGTTGATCGTCGTCTCGTGGTGGAACAGCTCCAGACCGAGGCCGAAGGCGATCGGCATGACGCCCAGGATGGCGGCGAGCGCCGTCAGCACGACCGGACGGGCGCGCTCGCGGCAGGTCTGCAGCACGGCGTCCATCTTGTTCCAGCCTTCGTGGCGCAGCCGGTCATAGGTGTCGATCAGCACGATGTTGTTGTTCACCACCACGCCGGCCAGCGCGATGATGCCGATGCCGGTCATGACGATGACGAGCGACTGGCCGGTGATGAGCAGGCCGAGGAAGACGCCGATCGTCGCCATCACCACCGTCATCAGCACGAGGAAGACGCTGGTGAACTTGTTGAACTGCGCCAGAAGCACGACGAAGATCAGGAAGACGGCGGCGCCGAAGGCCTTCATCAGGAAGGCGCTCGCATCCTCGCTCTCCTGGCTGGAGCCGGCCATCTTGAAGGTGGCGTTGCCGAGGTCCATCTGGCCGACCGCCTGCGCGACCTGCTGCTGGACCTCCGCCACCTGCATGCCGCTGGCGACGTTGGCGGTGATCACGACGGTGCGCTGGCCGTCGATACGGTTGAGGATGCCGACGCGCGGCTCCGGCTTGCGGGTGACGAAGTTCGAGATCGGCACCGCGCCCTGCGCCGTCTCGACGCGGAGCTGGTCGAGCGTGGCGAGGGTGCGCCGGTCTTCCGGCAGGCGCAGGCGGATGTCGACCGCGTCGTTGGCCTCGGCCGGGCGATAGTCGGTCAGCTTCAGGCCGGTGGTGACGAGCTGCACCACGGTGCCGACAGCGACGGGGCTGATGCCGTATTGCGCCGCCTTGGTGCGGTCGATGTTGAGCGCCCAGTCGACGCCGGGCGGCGACAGGCCGTCCGAGATGTCGATGACGCCCGGAATTTCGGCGACCTTCGCAGCGACCTGACGCACGGTGGCGTCGAGGCCTTCCGGGTTGACTGCCGAGAGGCGGACCTGGATCGGCTTGCCTTGCGGCGGGCCCGCGTCAGGCACGCGCACCTCGACGTTGATGCCGGGGATGTTGGCCATCACCTTGCGCAGGTCGTCGAGGATGTCGTGCGCCGGCTTGCGCTCGCGCCAGTCGGTAAACTCGTACTGGATGACGCCCACCACATCCTCGGGAATGTCCTGGCCGCCGCCCTGCGTCTTGCCGACGCGGGTGTAGACCGACTTGACGCCGGGCCAGCCGAGCAGGCGGTTCTCGGCCTCGCGCGTCGCCTGGTCCATCTCGGCCAGCGAGAGGTTGCCGCGGGCGTGCACGTAGAGCAGGCCATAGTCGGGCTCGACCGCGGGGAAGAACTCGACGCCGTTGCCGAAGCGCGAATAGGCGACCTGGACGCCGATCAGCAGAGCCAAGGTGAGGATCAGCACTGTCTTGGGATAGTGCACGGCCTTCTTGACGACGGCCATGTAGAGCCCGTCCTTGCGCTCGCCCTCCTCATGCACATGCGCCTTGGCGAACATGGCGCCGAGCGTCGGCGTGAAGACCAGCGCATAGAGCATCGAGGCGGCGAGCGTCACGATGAGCGTGATCGGCAGGTATTTCATGAAGTCGCCGATGATGCCGGGCCAGAAGAGCAGCGGCGAGAAGGCGGCGATGCGCGTCATGGTGGCGGCGATGACCGGGCCGGCCATGCGCTTGGCCGCCTCCTCGAAGGCAAGCTCCTTCGGCATGCCCTCGTTCATCCGCCGCTCGGCATATTCGGTGACGATGATCGCATCGTCCACCAGCATGCCGACCGCCAGGATGAGGCTGAACAGCACGATCATGTTGATCGTGTAGCCCAGCATGGCGAGCATCAATATGCCCATCAGGAAGGATGAGGGGATGGCGAGGCCGATCAGCAGCGAGGCGCGGCCAGACAGCGCGTAGAGGATGACGATGAAGACGAGGATCACCGCGATCAGGACGTGGTTCTGGAGGTCGTTCAGCAACTGGTTGATGAAGACCGACTTGTCCTGCGTGTAGGTGACGGTCATGCCTTCCGGCATGATCTTCTGCGCCTCGTCGGCGATCGCCTTCACGTGCGCCACGGTCTCCACCAGATTGGCGCCGGTGCGCTTCTTGATCTCCAGCGCGATGGCCGGCTGGCCGTTGAGGCGGGTGATCGTCTCGGCGTCCTTGTAGGTCGAGCGGATGGTGGCGAGGTCCTGCGCGCGCACGACCGCGTTCGGCCCGGCCACGATCGGCAGGTTGGCGACATCCTCCACGGTCTCGATGAGGGAGGGCACCTTGACCGCGTACTTGCCTTCCGAGCCCTCGATATTGCCGGCGGCGACAAGGCTGTTCGAGGCGCCGACGCCCTGGATCATCTGATCGAGGCGCAGGCCGTAGGAAGACAGCTTCATCGGGTCGATGATGACTACCACGAGGTCGTCGCGCGAGCCCTGGATGGTCGCTTCCAGAACGCCGGGGACTTCCTCGAACCGGTCGCGCAGCTTGCGCGCGGCGGCCGTCAGCGTCCGCTCGGGCACATGGCCGGAGAGCGTCACCACCAGAACCGGGAATTCGGAAATGTTGACCTCGTTGACGGTCGGCTCCTTTGCCGCCGTCGGGAGGTCGCGCTTGGCGTCCTGCACCTTGTTGCGGACGTCGTCCAGCGCCGCCTTCAGGTCACGCGACGGGTCGAACTCGAGGAGAACGTAGCCGCCACCCTGAAAGGCGGCGGAGCGCATCTCCTTCACCCCGGTGAGGCTCTTCATCCGCGTCTCGACCGGGCGCAGCAAGAGGCGCTCCGAATCCTCTGGCGAGATGCCCTGATAGGAGAGGCTGACATAGATGATCGGGATAGCGACGTCGGGCTCCGCCTCCTTCGGGATCGACATATACGACACCGCTCCCGCGATCAGCAGGAAGAACAGGACGGAGATGGTCAGCCGCGAATTGCGGATCGCCAGTTTCACGATGTCCATGATGAGACTCTCGTCGCTTTTTTCTTACTGCGTCTGGCCGTTCTGGCCCGACAGCTTGTGGAGCGTCTCCGCATCGGCCTCGACCGGGTTGACCACGTCGCCCTCGGCGATGAGGTCCTGCCCCGCCACGATGATGCGCACATCCGCGGGGATGCCACCGAGAACCAGCCCTTCCGGCGTGTCGTCGACGAGGTCGATCGGGTAGAAGACGACCTTGTTGTCCTTGTCGACGGCACGGATGCCGAGGTCGCCGCTGGACGACAGGGTCACGACCGAGCGCGGCAGCGTCGTCGCCTCGACCGGTTCGGCGCGCAGGGTGATCTCGGCCGTCATGCCGGCGGGGATCGCGCCGTCCGGGTTGGAAATGGCCACCTCGACGCGATAGGTGCGGGTGGCGGCCGTGGCATCGCGGCTCACATAGCGCACGGTGCCCTTGACCGTCTTGCCGTCCACCAGCCGCAGATCCGCCTCGTCGCCGGTCTTGATATGGCCGAGGTCGCGCTCGTTGATCTCGCCCTTGCCCAGCAGCGGGTCGAGACTGAGCACCGTGGCCACCGGCGCGCCGGCCTGCACGGAGCTGCCGAGCTCCACGCTGACCTTGTCTATCATGCCGGCAAAGGGCGCGCGCACGTCGATGCGCGCGAGGTCGGCCTGTGCAGCTTCAAGCTGTGACTTGGCCTGCGCCAGCGCCGAACGGACGGCGTCGAGCTGCAGCTTGGCGATGCTGCCGCCCTTCGCCAGGCGCTCGGCCGCGTCGGCCTCGGCCTGCCGCTGCGCCAGCAACTGGCGCGCCGTCTCGACGGCTGCTTCCTTGCCTTCGCTCTCAAGCTTCAGGATGAGGTCGCCGGCCTTGACGCGGCTGCCGAGCGATACGGGCAATTCCGCCACGATGCCCGCGCCGCGCGTCGCCGTCACGGCGCGCTTGTCCGCATCCGTGTAGCCGGACAGTCGGATGGCGCGCGAATGCTGGACGCGCGGCGGGTTGACCACCGACACGGTGCGGACCGGGCGCGCGGACTCGTTGGCCTCGGGCGCCGTCGGCCCGGGGCCGTCCGTGGCGGCGCTGCCGACGGAGGAAAATTCACCGGTCGCCACCCATATGGCGGTTCCGATTGCAACGGCGATCGCCGCGAACTTGTGGAATTTGAACTTGGCCATTCGTTTGTCCGTTCGACAGGTCGATCGCTGCCAGCATCGTCAAGGCGACGATATCGGTGCTGCCCGCCCGCTCATCAAGGCCGCTCGCCATCATGGGCAATGCGGGTTCATACGATATTTTTGCACTGCACATAAGACGCGCACACGTCGCTCCTGCCATCGAGGACGTATGAACCCGCCGCGGGCAGACATAGCACCGGGAAAGTTTCCAAACGCCCAATGCGCAGCCGCAAAAACGTTCACTCCCGGTGGCATACACGCGTGCCTGCGCATGCGTGACCGCTGCCTCGTCAGACACATTGACAAATTTTGTCTTTATGTCAAGAGATCAAGCATGGTGCTCAAATTCGACGACATCGCGGCCGATGAACGGCGCGTCCAGATTCTGCGCGGCGCGTTGCAGACATTCCTGGCTTATGGCTTCCAGCGCACGACGATGGACGACATCGCGCGGGCGTCTGAGATCTCGCGCCCGGCGCTTTATCTCCACTTCCGCAACAAGACCGACATCTACCGGGCGCTCGCTTCGCAGTTTTTGACCGAGACGCTGCGCAATTCGCGCCTTGCGGCGGACGGCGCCGGATCGCTGCCCGAGGTGCTCGGCGGCATGCTGGGCTGCGTGATCGGCGTGATGGAGGAGATCGAGCAGTCGCCGCACGGCGCCGACATTCTCGACATGAAGAACAGTCTTGCCGGCGACATCGTGGCACAGGGGCGCGGCCAGATGGTGGCGCTGCTGACGGAGGCTATCGCGCGGCGGTCCGCGCCGGAGGCGCTTTCGGCCCGCGGCGTGTCAGCCGGCCTTCTCGCCAATATGCTGCTCGACGCGATGGACGGGATGAAGGCGCGCGCTCCCGATCCGCAGGAACATTCGGCCTGCGTCGCGGCCTACCTGCGCGTCGTGGCGCAGATGGCGCAGCGCGGCCCCGGCGCTTCCTGACGGCGCGGACCCGCCTTACTGCGCGGTCCAACCGCCATCCATCGACAGCGTCGTGCCGGTGATCTGGTCGGCTGCGTCCGAGGTCAGGAAGACCGCCGTCTGCGCCACCTGTTCCACCGTGACGAACTGTTTCGACGGCTGCTTCTCGAGGATGCCGTCGCGGATGACGGTCTCGCGGTCGAGACCGCCTGCCTTCATGCGGTCCTCGATCTGCTTCTCGACCAGCGGCGTCAGAACGAAGCCGGGGCAGATGGCGTTGCAGGTCACGCCCTGGCCGGCGAGTTCGATCGCCACCGTCTTGGTCAGGCCGACGACGCCGTGCTTGGCGGCGACATAGGCGGCCTTGTTGGGCGAGGCGCGCAGCCCGTGGGCGGAGGCGATGTTGATGATGCGGCCCCAGCCCGCATCGCGCATATGCGGCAAGGCGACCGCGGTGGTGTGGAAGGCGGAGGTCAGGTTGATGGCGATGATGGCATCCCATTTCTCGACCGGGAACGCCTCGACCGGCGCGACATGCTGGATGCCGGCATTGTTGACGAGAATGTCGACGCCGCCGAAGCGGCTCACCGCCTGCTCCACCAGGCCGCGGCACTCTTGCGCCCTCGACATGTCGGCCTTGATGTAGGCGACGCTGACGGCGTGCTCCTTTGCCAGCCTCGCGGCGATGGCGTGGTCGGCCTCGCTGCTGGAGAAGGAGTTGATGACGACGTTGGCGCCGACGGCGGCCAGCGCGTCCGCGATCGCGAGGCCGATGCCCGAGGTCGAGCCCGTGACGATGGCGGTTTTCCCGGTCAGCATGCGTAGTCCCCTCTCGTATCCTTGACTGCCGGGGCGCAGTCTACAGGCCGGCGTGGCCTGAAATCCAGCGCTACCGCTATGACCCGAAACCTGTCCGGCCAACAAAAAACCCGGCCGGGGCCGGGTTTTTCATGAAACTGTCGGGCTGAGGATCAGGCGGCCTCTTCCTGCTCCGCCTCGTCGTTCTCGGCCTTGGCGCCGCGCTTCGGTCCCTTGTTCAGGTTGACCTCGATCAGGCGCACCGCCTCGGTCTCCGAAACCTTGTTCACGGCAGCGATTTCGCGCGCCATGCGGTCGAGGGCCGCTTCGTAGAGCTGGCGCTCGGAATAGGACTGCTCGGGCTGGTTCTCGGCGCGATAGAGGTCGCGCACCACCTCGGAGATCGAGATCAGGTCGCCGGAATTGATCTTGGCATCGTATTCCTGCGCGCGGCGCGACCACATGGTGCGCTTCACGCGGGCGCGGCCCTGCACGACCTTCAGCGCGCGGTCGACATAATCGGTCTCCGAAAGCTTGCGCATGCCGATGGATGCCGCCTTGGCGACCGGCACCTTGAGGCGCATCTTGTCCTTCTGGAAGTCGATGACGAAGAGTTCCAGCTTCATGCCCGCCACTTCCTGCTCTTCGATGGTGACGATCTGCCCGACGCCATGGGCCGGATACACGATGAACTCACCGGTCTTGAAGCCGTTGCGCGCTGCGGACTTCTTCTGCTGGGTTGCCATACGCCAATACTCCTGTTGATCGCGCAGCTCTGGCGGCTGCACCGATGCCTTGACCGGGGAGGCCGGTCAGCCATATGCCGTCGCGCCGGGTTGAAGCTTCGGAAGACGTGATCCGCACGAAGGGTCGTCCTGGCCAGGTTTCCCTGGTCCCGAGCTTGGTCCCACCTTTCAGTGATTAGGGCTTGAGAGCCATCAATGATGTTGCGTCAGCGGCATATTTTGTGAACGTATCACAAAAAGGCGCGCGAATCAACGATTTGCCGCAGGTGCTCACATGCGGGCCGGCAATGCACGGCCCGCGGCGGCAGGGTGCCGTAGCGTCATGTCAGCTTCGTTCAGTCGCCCGCGCCGGGCTCCGCCGAGAAGTATTTCTCGAACTTGCCTTCCTCGCCGTCGAAATCCTTGGCGTCGGGCGGGGCATCTTTCTTGGCGGTGATGTTCGGCCACTGGGTGGCATATTGCGTGTTGACCTGCAGCCACTTCTCGAGGCCCGGCTCGGTATCGGGCCGGATCGCATCGGCGGGGCATTCCGGCTCGCAGACGCCGCAGTCGATGCACTCGTCCGGATGGATGACGAGCATGTTCTCGCCTTCGTAGAAGCAGTCCACCGGACAGACCTCGACGCAGTCCGTGTATTTGCACCTGATGCAGTTGTCGGTGACGACATAAGTCATGTTGCGGCCGCTCGCGTATGGCATGCGGAGAGGGGGTTGGTGGTGAACTATCCCCTTTGATTGCCTGAAACAAGGGCGGCTATTGCGCGCAGGCCGCCACCGCCGGAACAGGTTTCCGCCAGTGCGGCGCCGCCGCTCAATGGGTATCGCGCAGGCGATCGGTCTCGCGGCGCTCGCGCTTGGTCGGCCGGCCGCTGCCGGGGTCGCGGATACCCTCCATCGCCGGCTGCGACGCCGCGGGGGCAGGCTGGGGCGACATGTCCTCGTAGAGCGTGCGCGCCTCTTCGGCCGGACCGCGGCGGGTGCCCGGCTGGAGGATGCGGCAAACGAGGATGCGCCGCTCCAGCGAGATCGTCAGCACGTCGCCCGGCTTTACGGCATGCGCCGCCTGGTCGATCTTCTCGCGGTTGAGCCTGACCTTGCCGGCCTGAACCAGCTTCGCGGCGAGCGAGCGCGACTTCACGATGCGCGCGAAGAACAGCCATTTGTCGATGCGCTGGCGTCCTTCGCCAGGCATCTACTTGCGCAGCTGATCGCGCAGCGCGGCCAGCTTGGCGAAGGGCGAATCCGGGTCGATCCGCGCCGGCCGCTCCTCGCGCTGGGGTTTCGGCGGGCGCTGGTCGCCGCCGGGCTTGCCGCCCTGCCTGCCATCGCCCGGCTTGCCGTGGCGCGGGGGCCGGCCTTCGTTGCGGTTGCCGCCGCCCGGACGGCCGTCCTCGCGCTGCGCCTGCCCGCCCGGCTTGCCGCCGAACTTGCGCTCGAAGCGCTCGCGGCCGCCGCTGCGCTCCTGCTGCGGCTGGCCGCCTTCGTTGCGGCGGCCTTCCTCGTTGCGGCGACCCTGGCCGCCACGCGATGCATGGCCGCCGGGCCGTCCGCCGCGCTGGCCGCGTCCCTCGGAGCGGCCCTGCCGCCAGACGAGGACCGGAGGCCGCGCTTCTTCCTCGCCTTCGGCGGCTTCCGCCGGCTGTTCGCCGGCCGCATCGGTGACGGCCGGCGCGCTTGTGTCAGCGGTTGCATCGACGGTCTCAGCGGGCGGTTCTCCGGCGGCATCCTGCGTATCTTCGGCGGGCGGGGTATCCGGCGTAGCGGCGGCATGTTCCGCCGTGGCCGGTCCTTCCGCCGTCGCTGCTTCCGTCACGCTCGCGTCGGCCGTCGCTTCGACGGCATGGGCGGGCGATTCAGCACCCGCATCCTGCCCATCCTCGGGCGCAGCATCCGTCGCCGCGGCGGCGTCGGTTTCGACGGCCGCCTGCGCCTGCGCCGTTTCGGCCGCCTTAGCGGCTTCGGCCGTGGCGGCCTTCTCGGCGGCTTCCTTGTCGAAGGCGGCGAGGCGCGTCTCGACCTCCTCCGCCGGTTTGGGCTCGGCGCGATAGCCGAGGCCCTTCAGAATCTCTTCCATGTCCTCGGCGGTCGCGCCGAGGATGGACATCATCGCCGGCGTCACCACGAAGGCGCCGCCGCCGAACGCGCCGGCGGGACGCGCCTGCGCGCCCGCCTGCCAGCTCATGGCCGGCCGGATGAGGTCGGCCAGGCGCTCGAGAATGTCGACGCGGACGGCGCGGCGGCCGAGATTCCGGTAGCCGGCGAGCTTGTAGAAATTGCGCTCGAAAGCCGGATCGATGACGACGGAGGTGCGGCCCGAGGCAAGCGCGTTGACCACGTCGCCATAGCCGGGCTTGTCCTTGCCGTCATTGGCCAGCGACCACAGCAGCGTGACCAGGCCGGCCGGTCCGGGCTTCACCAGCGCCGGCATGAAGACGTGGTAGGCGCCGAAGCGCACGCCCAGCCGGCGCAGCGCGCCGCGCGCGTCCTGATCCAGGCCGCGCACGTCCTCGGCGATGTCGCGCCGGTTGATGAGCCCGTAATTCTCCACCAGCCGGAAGGCGATGCCGCGGGCGATGCCGGTGAGCTGGTCGGCCGCCTTGAGGTCGGCCAGCGGCTTCAGCAGGGTCTCGACCTGATAGGTGACGAAGCGCTCGGCGCGGGCTGCGACCTTGTCGCGCGCCGCGCCGGTCAACTGCTCGTCGGCCAGCAGGATGACGCGGGGCTTCAGCGGGTCGTCGGTCGCGGCGAGCGTCGCCACGGGCGCGCCGATCCAGCGCAGCAGCCCGTCGGAGCCGAGCGCGAAATCGCCGTTGCCGGCATTGGCGAAACGTTCGGCGCGCGCATCGAACTCCTGCGCCAGCGCCTTCTGGGCGGCGGCGCGCACCGCCTTGGCGTCCTCGCCGTCGGCACTCTGGTCCGCGGTGAAGCGGAATCCCTGCAACTCCCCGACATGGTGACCTTCCACCAGGACGTCGCCGGACGGACCGATTTCTGCTTCGAGCATGCTGTTCTCTCTCAGGCGCCTCATGAGCACGGAAGTCCTGCGGTCTACGAAGCGTTTCGTCAATCGCTCGTGCAGCGCATCCGACAGTCTGTCCTCGATCTCGCGCGTTTTTTCCTGCCAGTGTGCCGGATCGGCCAGCCAGCCGGGCCGGTGCGACACGAAGGTCCAGGTGCGGATCTGGGCGATGCGCTGCGACAGGGCGTCGATGTCGCCCTCCGTGGAGCCGGCGCGTGCAACCTGTTCGGCGAGATAATTCTCGTCCACATGGCCGCGCCGGGCAAGGTCGAGGAAGATTTGGCCGACGATGTCGGCATGCTGGGCGGGCGCGATGCGGCGGTAGTCGGGCAGCGCGCAGGCGTCCCACAACTGCGTCACGCGCTCGCGCGAGGTGGCGAGCGCGGCCACCTCCGCGTCGCGCGCCAGGTGCTCCAGCGCGCGCTGGTCGTCGGCCGGCAGGGCCCGCGTCAGTCCCTCGATGGGCGGGATCGTGTCGATGGAGCGGCGCAGCGCGTCGATGCTGGCGAAATCGAAATCGGCGGTACGCCACTGCAGCACCTTCACCGGATCGAAATCATGGCCCTCGATGCGCCTGACGAGGTCGTCGGGCAGCGGATCGACTTGGCCGGTCACGCCGAAAGTGCCGTCGCGCAGGTGGCGGCCGGCGCGGCCGGCGATCTGGCCCATCTCGGCCGCCGTCAGCTCGCGGAACTGGTGGCCGTCGAACTTGCGGTTCTGGGCGAAGGCGACATGGTCGACATCGAGGTTGAGGCCCATGCCGATCGCGTCGGTGGCGACGAGATAGTCGACGTCGCCGGACTGGTAGAGCTCGACCTGGGCGTTGCGGGTTCGCGGCGACAGTGCGCCAAGCACGACCGCCGCCGCGCCGCGCTGGCGGCGGATCAACTCGGCGATGGCATAGACCTCGTCGGCCGAGAAGGCGACGATGGCCGAGCGGCGCGGCAGGCGCGTCAGCTTCTTCGAGCCGGCATAGGCGAGATGCGACAGGCGCGGACGCGTCACCACATTGACGCCGCGCAGCAGCTTTTCGAGGATGCCGCGCATGGTGGCCGCGCCCAGCAGCAACGTCTCCTGCCGGCCGCGCAGATGCAGGATGCGGTCGGTGAAGATGTGGCCGCGCTCGAAATCGGCGGCGAGCTGCACCTCGTCGATGGCGGCGAAGGCGGCGTCGGTCTGGCGCGGCATGGCCTCGACGGTGCAGACCGAATAGCGCGCCCCCGGCGGGACGATCTTCTCCTCGCCGGTGATGAGCGCCACCTTCGACGCGCCGACCTTCTCCACCACGCGGCTGTAGACCTCGCGCGCGAGCAGCCGCAGCGGCAGGCCGATCACGCCGCTTTCATGTGCGACCATGCGCTCGATGGCGAGGTGGGTCTTGCCGGTATTGGTCGGGCCCAAAACGGCGGTCACGTCGCGGCCGGACACCAGCAGCGGCTGTTTCTGGGGCGAGGCGAAGTTCATGTCAGGAGAGGGGCCTTTCCCGGCCATGGCGGTTGCAGAGGGCTATCATGCGCGGCCCGCCAATCCAAGGCGGGCGCACTTCATCGCGATGTCATATGGCGTCGAGCCCGGCATGGCGCAAACGGATGCCGATTAACTTCCGGAACGAGTCTGGAACGAATCAGCGACGAATCACTGACTCCGTCCGATTCATGCTTCGTTCACGGCTACATCTAGGGATGGGAGCTTGGGGATTCACCATATGCTGAATCATGCCTTGCCGGGACCGGAACAATTTGAGGCAAGACGTTAACCTTTGTTCTCCCGCCCGCGCGCCATCGCATGCGGCGGCTGCCAAGTCATGGAATCCGTTAATCTATTTGAACGAGATGCTAACGGCCGCAGCGGCGCGGAGGCGGTTTTCGTTAAGGAACCGGCCAAATGCGGAACGAATCGGCGACGAATCACTGTCCGCGCCATGTTCAGGGTCCGTTCCCTACAAGATGTTGTGTGGCCCACAGCCAATCCACCGACGGTTCACAGCTTATGCACAGGGCCGGGGGCCGTGCCGGTCGCGCGGCGTTAACCAGTTGTGCCGAAGCGGCACAGTCCGGGCCCGCGCGGCCTTCGGCCGCTCGCCTGCAAATTAACTTGTGACAAAAGCCGTGACCTGACGCAGGGGCAATTGCAAAGCGCCAGCGCGCCGCGCCTAGTTCGCCGGTCAATTGCGACGAGGGAGAGGGTTTATGTCCAAGAAAATTGCAGCAGAGTTCCTGGGTACGTTCTGGCTGGTGTTCGGCGGCTGCGGCAGCGCCGTGCTGGCGGCGGCGTTTCCCGAGCTCGGCATCGGTTTCGTCGGGGTCGCGCTGGCCTTCGGCCTCACTGTGCTGACCGGCGCCTATGCCTTCGGCGGCATTTCCGGCGGGCACTTCAACCCGGCGGTGTCGGTCGGGCTGGCCGTCGCCGGTCGTTTCCCTGCCAAGGATCTCGGCGCATATATCATCGCGCAGGTGGTGGGCGGTGCCGTCGCCGGCCTCGTCCTCTACCTGATCGTCAGCGGAAAGGGCGATTTCGCCGGCGTGGGCGGCTTCGCCTCCAACGGCTATGGCGAACATTCGCCCGGCGGCTATTCGCTGACATCGGCTCTGATCACCGAGGTGCTGCTCACCTTCATGTTCCTGACGATCATTCTCGGTGTCACCAAGCGCAGCGCGCCTGTCGGCTTCGCGCCGATCGCCATCGGCCTGGCGCTGACGCTGATCCACCTGATCTCGATCCCGGTGACCAACACCTCCGTCAACCCGGCCCGCTCGCTCGGCGTCGCGCTCTTCGCCGACGGCTGGGCGCTCCAGCAGGTCTGGCTCTTCATCGTCGCGCCGATCATCGGTGCCGCCATCGCGGGCGTCGTGCACAACACGCTGTTCGAGGACAAGGCTCCGATCATCGCAGGCATCGCGCCGGCCGAATGAGCCCGGGCTGAACGCAGGAAGGCCGCGGGGACCGTCCGGTGCCCGCGGCCTTCGCTTTCTATGGTTTGCTACGAGAAGAACTGGCCGCCATTGGCGGAGATGGTCGAGCCGTTGATGAAGCCGGCATCGTCGGATGCCAGGAAGACCACGCAACGGGCGATCTCCTCCGGCTCGCCGAGGCGGCCCGTCGGGATCTGGCCGATGATCGCCTCGCGCACCTTTTCAGGCACGGCCATGACCATGTCGGTGGCGATGTAGCCGGGCGCGACGACGTTGACGGTGATGCCCGCCCTTGCGCCTTCCTGCGCCAGCGCGCGGGTGAAGCCGATGTCGCCCGCTTTCGCCGCCGAATAGTTCGCCTGTCCCGCCTGCCCCTTCTGGCCGTTGATGGAGGAGATGGTGATGACGCGGCCGAACTTGCGCTCGCGCATGCCGGTCCAGACCGGATGGGTCATGTTGAAGACGCCGGTGAGATTGGTGTCGATCACCTCGCGCCATTGCTGCGGCGTCATGCGGTGGAACATCGCGTCGCGGGTGATGCCGGCATTGTTCACCAGGACATCGACCGGGCCGAGCGCGGCCTCGACGGCCTTGATGCCCTCCGCGCAGGCCTCGTAGTCGGCGACAGACCATTTGAAGACGGCGATGCCGGTCTCGGCCTTGAACTTCTGCGCGGCCTCGTCATTGCCCGCATAATTGGCCGCCACCTGGTAGCCTGCAGCCTTGAGTGCGACCGCGATGGCGGCGCCGATGCCCCGCGTGCCACCTGTAACGAGTGCAGTTCGTGTCATGAAGTCTCCTCCCCTTTGGAAGGAGCGAATAGGGAGTAGCGAATAGCGAGCAGGGATTGGTGCCCTGACCCGGCTCCGCCTTTTTTCTCCCCTATTCGCTACTCCCTATTCGCTATTCGCCTTTTTGGTTCACATCGCTTCCACGCACATGGCGACGCCCATGCCGCCGCCGATGCACAGGGTCGCGAGGCCCTTCCTGGCGCCGCGGCGACGCATCTCGTAGACCAGCGTGTTGAACACGCGCGCGCCGGACGCGCCGACCGGATGGCCGATGGCGATCGCGCCGCCATTGACGTTCACGATGTCCGGGTTCCAGCCCATGTCTTTGTTGACGGCGCAGGCCTGGGCCGCGAAGGCCTCGTTGGCTTCCACCAGATCGAGGTCGTCGACCTTCCAGCCGGCCTTCTGCAGCGCCTTGCGCGAGGCGGGGATCGGGCCGGTGCCCATGATCTGCGGGTCGACGCCGGCGGTCGCCCAGGAGACGATGCGCACCAGCGGGGTGATGCCGCGCTTCGCGGCCTCGGCCTCGGTCATCAGCACCGCGGCCGCGCCGCCGTCATTGATGCCGGAGGCATTGGCGGCGGTCACGGTGCCTTCCTTGTCGAAGGCGGGGCGCAGCTTCTGCATCGCCTCCAGCGTCGCGCCGTGGCGGATATATTCGTCGGCATCGACGACGACGTCGCCCTTGCGCGACGAAACGGTGACGGGCGCGATCTCGTCCTTGAAGCGGCCGGCCTTCTGCGCCGCCTCGGCCTTGTTCTGCGAGGCGACGGCGAAGGCGTCCTGCTCGTCGCGGGTGAGCTGCCACTGGCGGGCGACGTTCTCGGCCGTGTTGCCCATGTGATAGCCGTAGAAGGCGTCGGTCAGGCCGTCCTTGATCATCGTGTCGATGAGCTTCACGTCGCCCATCTTCACGCCGCCGCGCAGATGCTGCGCATGCGGTGCCATCGACATGGATTCCTGCCCGCCGGCGACGATGATGCGGGCGTCGCCCATCTGGATCTGCTGCATGCCGACAGCGATGGCGCGCAGGCCGGAGCCGCAGAGCTGGTTGAGACCCCAGGCGGTGGCCTCCTGCGGGATGCCCGCCTTCATCGCCGCCTGGCGCGCCGGGTTCTGGCCTTCTCCGGCGGTGAGGATCTGGCCGAGGATGACCTCGTCCACCTCCTTGGGGTCGACGCCGGCGCGCTCGAGCGCGGCCTTGATCGCCACCGCGCCGAGCTGGTGCGCCGGCATGTTGGCGAAAGCGCCGTTGAAGGAGCCGACGGGCGTGCGTGCCGCGCTCGCGACCACGATTGACTGTGAAGATGCCATGGACGTCTCCCCGGAAATGGCATTGGACGTATCGTTCCCTCGATTTCTTGCCCTTTCCGCGAAAGCTGTCAAACCGCTTTCGGCCGCCGGCGGCAACAAATGCCGACAAAGCAGGCAAAGGACTGCCGCAGTGCACAAAGGGCTTTCATTCGCGCCGGCTTTGCGCAATTCTGGCCGTTGCGCCTGGCTGGCCGGCGTGCAGCGGCTGCCGGCCCGGCGGTGCGAAAGGGAGGTTTTCGATGCCCGCAAAAGACGATCCGGTGGTGATCAAGAAATATGCGAACCGCCGCCTCTACAATACGGGCACCTCGACCTATGTGACGCTGGAAGACCTCGCGGACATGGTGAAGCGCGGCGAGGACTTCACGGTGCAGGACGCCAAGAGCGGCGAGGACATCACCCATCCGGTGCTGACCCAGATCATCTTCGAGCTGGAGAACAAGGACGGGCAGAACATGCTGCCGGTCCCCTTCCTGCGCCAGCTGATCTCCTTCTACGGCGACCAGATGCAGATGGTGGTGCCGAGCTTCCTCGAACAGTCGATGATCGCCTTCGCGCGCGAGCAGGAGCGGTTTCGCGAGCAGATGAAGACCGCCATGGACAAGGGACCGGTCGAGATGATGCAGCTCGGCCCGATGAAGGCGTTCGAGGAGCAGGCGCGCCGCAATGTCGAGCTGTTCCAGAACGCCATGCGCATGTTCACGCCCTTCCCGCAGGGCACGACCGCGCCAGAGCCGGTCGAAAGCGGCAGCGATGCCGACGACCTGCGTGAGCTGAAGGACCAGATCGCCGCCATGCAGCGCAAGATCGATTCCATGGGACGCAAGGGCTAGGCGCCGCCACGACATGGCCGCTTCCCGGCTGACCGTCATCCTCCTGGTGTTCGTCCTGATGGGGCCGCTGCTCGGGGCGCTGGTTTTCGGCCTCGCCACCACGCTCTGGCTTGCGGTGGCCGAGGCCGAGCTTGCGCTGATGATCCTGCCGGCCACGCTGATGTTTTTTCCGCTCTCCTACCTGATCGGCGGTTTTCAGGCGCTCGTCGCCGGCATTGCGGCGGCCGTCGCCGCCTGGCGCACGGGACGGCTCGTCTGGTGGCCGCCGCTCTGCGTCGCGCTCGCCGCCGGCATCGTCTACATGTCGCGTTCGCACGAGGATGTGGCCATGTCGGCGATCCTGCTTGCCAGCCATGTCGGAGCAGCGGCCGGCTGTCTCCTGATCCTGCGGCAGATGTTCGGGCGCGAGACGCCTGCCCCGCGCGGCGGAAATCTTCCGGCGGATGCAGGGTAACTATGCGGCGCCAGGCGATTCCGTCCGGCCGCAAAATGCTCTAGACGGATGGCGTCACGAACAGGAGGGACCATAATGGCACGCATCTCGCTCGCCAAGGCAAACCGCATGATTTCGGCCGCGCTCGCCAAGGGCAAGGAACTCGGCCTCAAGCCGCTGTCGGTCTCGGTGCTCGACGCCGGCGGCCACATCATCGCCTTCCAGCGGCAGGATGGCGCGTCGAACCTGCGCTACCAGATCGCCACCGGCAAGGCCTACGGCGCGCTGGCGCTGGGCATCGGCCCGCGCGCGGTCAACAAGCTGGCGATGGACCGGCCGCATTTCTTCACCGGCCTGTCGGGCGTGTCGGAAGGCAAGATCATCCCGGTGCCGGGCGGCGCGCTGGTGAAGACCAAGACGGGCGAGATCATCGGTGCGGTCGGCGTCACCGGCGACACGTCCGACAATGACGAACTCGCGGCGGTGGCCGGCGTCGAGGCGGCCGGCTTCGTCGCCGACGCAGGCTGATCGCGTTGCGGGCGGGCGGGGAATGCCCCGCTCGCCGGTTTTGCTTCCAGGCAAAGCCGCCGCGCATTTTTGCTGGAATCAGCGGAAGGTGACGTCGCGGCTTGCGGCCCGCAGCGAGACCGCGAAGCCGGCCAGCACGTCGAGCAGTGCAATCAGCATCAGCACGAAGAACAGCGAGTGCGCGGCGCCCTCGACCAGCAGGAACTCGACCAGGAAGGCGACGAAGACGAAGGTCGAGAGCAGGTGATCGACCACGGACGCGTTGCTGGTACGCGTCGATTTCATGATCTCGACGAACATCAGCAGCAGCGTGATGACGATCATCAGGTCGGCCAGCGTCATCGTCCAGACGCCGCCGGAGATCATCGTCACCGAGAAGAGCCGCCCGCTCCACGGGTCGGCCGCGCCGCCGAAAAGGCCGAGCAGCCCGAGATTGTAGAGAATGAAGGGCACGATCAGCAAAGGCAGGTGGGCAAGCATGCGCAGGTCTCCTCGCGGACCGTATCATTCGGCTTGCCGCGCCGGCGGCGTCAAGCATCGCTGCAAACGAAAAGACCGGCCAGAGGCCGGTCCGATCCAACTTGCGCGAAAGAGGCCGGGAATCAGCCTTCCTTCGGCTCCAGAACCTGACGGCCGCGATACATGCCGGTCTTCAGGTCGATATGATGCGGGCGACGCATCTCGCCGGAATTCTTGTCCTCGACATAGGTCGGGGCCTTCAGCGCATCGGCCGAACGGCGCATGCCGCGCTTGGACGGCGAGGTCTTTCGTTTGGGTACAGCCACGGGACTTGCTCCACTTGTCGTAAACAGGGTCTTCGGCCCGCTGGCGGGGATGCGAACTGACCCGAATTTCCATAGAAGTCGCGTGCCTATACACGCAAGCCGGCGAGTTGGCCAGCGCAATTGCGCAAAAATCTCGTCCCCTCCGTCTCAGGCAGTTCCGGACGCAAGGCCGCGGCGCAGTTTTGCGGGAACCGCTCTATCGCAGGCAGGCCGTGTAGGCGCCGGACTGCGCGGCGCGGCGCTCCACGATGCCGGCGATCCGGCTCATGCCGGGGCCGGGCTTTGCCGGATTGCGCAGACGCGGGGCGGGCAGCGTGACCGCCATCAGCGCGCCCTGGCGGCGCGTGAGCTGGCTCGCCGGCTTGCCGAAATGATGCTGCGACCCGGCTTCCACGCCATAGATGCCCGGACCCCATTCGGCGATGTTGAGATAGATCTCCATCAGCCGCTTCTTGGGCATCACCGCGTCGATATAGACGGCGAGCGGCAGTTCCAGCAGCTTGCGCAGATAGGAGCGGCCGTTCCAGAGGAAGAGGTTCTTGGCCGTCTGCATGGGAATGGTCGAGGCGCCGCGTGTCGGCTCGCCGGCGCGGAAATCGTCCAGCACCGATCTGAGCTCGCCCCAGTCGATGCCGTGATGGGAGCAGAACTGCCCGTCCTCCGACATCATCACCGCATTGACGACATTGGGGCTCATCTCGCCGATGGGCACCCAGCGCCGGTCGTAGCCGTTGAGCGTCACCAGCTCGGAGATCATCAGCGTGGAGACCGGTCGCGTCCCGGGAACGAGATAGACGAGCGGCAGGAGGAGCGGCAGGGCGACGACGAGGGCGAGGGCGACCAGAAGCCTGCGGCGCCAGCGCTGCCACCGTTTTTGTCCGGTCTTCGCGGGCATCGCGCCTCCCCCTGCTGCGGAGCCGTGCGGCTCGACCTCGATCGTCGGTTCCTTCACGCGCGTTTCCGTGGCTTTCGTCGCTTCCCGCAATACAGACCGTGTCCGGCGCGCGCAATCTTGACTCTGCGCCGCCTCTCGCGTATCTGCCCCAGCGTCCGGCGTGGAGACCCCTCCGCGCCGGGCTTGCTTTGCGTGGCCCTCGGGCCGCAGGCAAGGCATGAACCCGGAAACGACTGATAAAAAGACGGCCGTCCCCTTTGCGGGTCAGGCCGGACCGAACAAGCGAAAGGCAAACAAATGTTCGCAGTCATCAAGTCCGGCGGCAAGCAGTATCGCGTTGCAGCCGATGACGTATTGCAGATCGGAAATCTTCCCGGCGAGGCCGGCGACATCGTCGAGATCGGCCATGTGCTGGCCTTCGGCAATGGCGACGACGTGACCTTCGGCGCTCCCTTCGTGGACGGCGCGCTGGTGACGGCGGAGATCGTTGAGCAGGGCCGCGGCGAGAAGGTCATCGCCTTCAAGAAGCGCCGCCGCCAGAATTCGCGCCGCAAGCGCGGTCATCGCCAGCTGCTCACCACGGTGCGCATCTCGGAGATCCTGACCGGCGGCCAGAAGCCGTCGAAGAAGCCTGCGGCGAAGGCCGATGCGGCCGAGAAGCCGGCGGCGAAGAAGGCAGCCAAGGCGGAAGCCGCCGCTCCGGCGCCGCTCTTCACCGCGCCCGCAGGCGCGGCCGACGACATCGAGGTCATCAAGGGCATCGGCCCGGTGGCGGCCGGCCAGCTCAAGGAGCAGGGCATCACCACCTTCGCGCAGATCGCGGCGTTCACCGACGAGGATATTGCCCGCATCGACGCGGCGATGCCCTTCAGCAGCGAGCAGATCGCCGACTGGCGCGAGCAGGCGAAGGAACTGGCCAAGAAGTAAGGCCGGTTTACGATTGGACACGGGACGCGAATGCGTCCATAAGGACTGAACGCGCCGCAGGGCGCAAAGGAGCAAGACCATGGCACACAAGAAAGCTGGCGGTTCGTCGCGTAACGGTCGCGATTCCGAATCCAAGCGCCTTGGCGTCAAGAAGTTCGGCGGCGAAGCGGTTCGCGCCGGCAACATCATCATTCGTCAACGCGGCACCAAGTGGCACCCGGGCGTGAACGTCGGCATGGGCAAGGACCATACGCTTTTCGCGCTTGAGGCCGGTGCGGTTTCCTTCCGCACCAAAGCCAACGGTCGCACTTACGTATCGGTGGCCCCAGCCGCCGAAGCCGCGGAGTAGCCGGTTCCGCACCACAACACCGGCGCCCGTCTTTCGGGGTCCGGTGTCTGGCAGAGCCAGGATTGAGATCAGGGGAGATGGGCGATCCATCTCCCCTTTTTCATGCCTGGAGTTCCGCCATGCACGTTCTCGTTTCAAGCCGCCTGACCCTGCGCACGCCGACCTGGTTCGACGCGGAAGACATCGCCGCCGGCCTGGCCAACTGGAACGTGGCCCGCATGCTCGGCCCGGTGCCGTTTCCTTATCACATCGAGGACGCCGAGGACTGGATCGCCGCCAGCGCCGCGGATGCTGGCAGCCTCGTCTATACGATCCATCGCGAGCGCCTGATCGGCGTCGTCTCGCTCGACGGCAGCGGCGACCAGCCGCGCCTCGGCTACTGGCTGGCCGAGCCCTGGCACGGGCAGGGCTTCATGACCGAGGCCGCCGGTCTGCTCATCGCCCATGCGGCGGCGACGCGTCGGATAACGGGTGTCGTGTCATCGGTCTTTGTCGATAATCCGGCATCGCTGCGGGTCCAGGAGAAGCTCGGCTTCCACCTGACGGGCACGGGGCAGGTCTTCTCGCGCTCGCGCGGAACCGCTGTCCAGACGCTGACGACGCGTCTGCCGCTGGATGGCGGGTGCCTGTCGGAATGCGACGAGAGGGTCGCCGCGTGAGCGGCGCGCAAGCGAGGGTAGGACGATGGTGCTCGAAGCGGAAGAAGAGGACGGCGGTGTCTCACTGACCGCCTGCCCGGTGCTGGTCACGGAACGTCTCGTCATGCGTGCGCCGCATGCGGACGACATTCCCGACCTCGCCCGGCTCGCCGCCAGCCGGCGCATCGCCGACATGCTGGCGCGCATGCCGCATCCCTATGGCGAGGCGGAGGCGCAGGCCTTCGTCGCCGCCTCGGCCCAGCGCGCCGACGGATGCGTCTATGCGCTCACCCTTGGCGACAACGGCGCCTTCGTCGGCTGCGCGGCGCTGAACGCGACGGCGCACGGGCTGGAACTCGGCTATTGGGTGGGCGAGCCCCATTGGGGGCGCGGCTATGCCACCGAGGCGGCGCACGCGCTGGTCGACCACGGTTTTCGCGCCAGCGCGGTGCGGTCGCTGCAGGCGTCCTGCCGCGTCATCAACCCGGCGTCGCGGCGGGTGATCCAGAAATGCGGCTTCCATTATGTGGGGCAGGGCATGATCCACTCGCTGGCGGCGGGCCGCGTGGCGGTCGAGCGCTATGTGCTCGACCGCAAGACCTGGGCGAGCCTCAAGAGCTGGGCCGGCGCCTAAAGCATTTTGCAGCCAGACGGAATCGTCTGGCGTCGTGCAAATGCGGCTAAGGAAACCAGGCGAGAGCAACGGGGAGGAACGCCTGCTGCTCTCGCCATTCAAATCGCTCTCGCGCAGGCCGCGCGCTTGCGCTAGAGCACCATTCTCAAGCTGGAAGTGCCACGCAGATGAAATTCCTCGATCAGGCCAAGGTCTATATCCGCTCCGGCGACGGCGGGGCCGGCTCGGTGTCGTTCCGGCGCGAGAAGTTCATCGAGTTCGGCGGGCCGGACGGCGGCGACGGCGGCCGTGGCGGCGATGTGTGGGCGGAGGCGGTCGACGGGCTCAACACGCTGATCGACTACCGCTACCAGCAGCATTTCAAGGCGCAGACCGGCACCCACGGCATGGGCCGCAACCGCACCGGCGCCAAGGGATCGGACGTGACGCTGAAGGTGCCCGCCGGCACGCAGATATTCGAGGAAGACAACGAGACGCCGATATGCGACCTCACCGAGGTCGGCCAGCGCTTCCTGCTCGCCAAGGGCGGCAATGGCGGCTTTGGCAACCAGCATTTCAAGACCTCGACCAACCAGGCGCCGCGCCGCGCCAATCCCGGCCTGCCGGGCGAGGAGCGCACCATCTGGCTGCGGCTCAAGCTGATCGCGGATGCGGGCCTAGTCGGCCTGCCCAATGCGGGCAAGTCCACCTTCCTCGCCGCCGTGACGGCCGCGAAACCCAAGATCGCCGACTATCCCTTCACCACGCTCCATCCGGGGCTGGGCGTGGCGCGCATCGACGGGCGCGAATTCGTGCTGGCCGACATTCCCGGCCTCATCGAGGGTGCGCATGAGGGCGTCGGCATCGGCGACCGCTTCCTCGGCCATGTCGAGCGCACGCGCGTGCTGCTGCATCTCGTCTCCGCCATGGAGGAACACCCGGGCAAGGCCTACAAGACGGTGCGGGCGGAGCTCGAAGCCTATGGTCACGGTCTGGCCGAAAAGCCGGAGGTCGTGGCGCTCAGCCAGGCCGACACGCTGGACGCCGAAGCGCGCAAGAAGAAGCTCGCGGCGCTGAAGCGCGCGGCCGGACGCACACCGCTGGTGCTCTCGGCTGTGTCCGGCGAAGGCGTGGAAGCGGCGCTGCGCGCGCTGGCCGCCGAGATCGGCGAGACGCGGATGCGCGAGGCGAGGGTCGAAACCGATCCGCGCTGGGTGAAGTAGAGAACACGTTCATGAACACTCTCGTTCAAGCTGTATTGCGTCGACTCCGATGACATCGCTTTCCTCCTATCGCCGCATCACGGTGAAGATCGGTTCCGCCCTTCTGGTCGACAGGACGAGCGGCCTGCGCACCGACTGGCTCGCCGCGCTGGCGGACGACATCGCAGCCCTGTCGAAGCGCGGCACCGAGATGCTGGTCGTCTCCTCCGGCGCCATCGCGCTCGGGCGCAGCCTGCTGGGCCTGCCCTCCGGGCCCCTCAAGCTGGAAGAGAGTCAGGCCGCCGCCGCCGTGGGACAGATCGAGCTTGCCGGCGCGTGGTCGCGCGAGCTGACCCGCTGCGGACTGAAATCCGGCCAGATCCTCGTGACGCTGGGCGACACCGAGGAGCGCCGCCGCTACCTCAATGCGCGTGCGACCATCGGCACGCTGCTCAAGCTCGGCGCCGTGCCGGTGATCAACGAGAACGACACGGTCGCCACGACCGAGATCCGCTATGGCGACAACGACCGGCTGGCGGCGCGCGTCGCAACAATGATGGGCGCCGACCTTCTGGTGCTGCTCTCCGACATAGACGGGCTCTATACGGCGCCGCCCGCGCTTCGCCCCGATGCCGAGTTCATCCCGCATGTGGCGATAATCACGCCGCAGATCGAGGCGATGGCCGGCGCCGCTGCATCGGAATTCTCGCGCGGTGGCATGCGCACCAAGATCGATGCGGGCAAGATCGCCACCGCCGCCGGCACCGCCATGATCATCACCGCCGGCAACCGGATGAACCCGCTCGCGGCCATCGAGCGTGGCGAGCGCGCGACCTTCTTCGCGCCGAGCGACCGGCCGGTGAAGGGCTACAAGACATGGATCGCCGGCAATCTCGAACCGGCCGGGCGGCTAGTGGTGGATGCCGGCGCCGAGGCCGCACTGATGCGCGGCAAGTCGCTGCTGCCGGCCGGGGTGAAGCTGGTGTCCGGGGACTTCTCGCGCGGCGACACGGTGGCGGTGATCGGCCCTGACGGCAGCGAGATCGCGCGCGGGCTGGTTGCCTATGATGCCGGCGATGCCGTAAGAATTGCCGGGCTCAAGACGGCGACCATCGCCGCCGCGCTCGGCTATGAGGGACGCGCCGCGATGGTGCATCGCGACGACCTCGTCATTTCCCGATCCGCCGGAAGGCGCGACGCAGCGGAAGCGGAGGGCTGACCATGCTCGACAGGAACAAGCAGGACGTGGCCGCCATCATGGCCGAAATCGGCCGCAAGGCGCGTGCGGCGGCACGGCCGCTGGCGACGGCAAGCGCGGAACGCAAGCATGCGGCGCTGATCGCCATGGCCGAGGCGGTGCGCCGCAACGAGCAGAATATCCTCGATGCGAACGTCGTCGACATCGCCAATGGCGATGAGGCCGGGCTGTCGGCCGCGATGATGGACCGGCTCAGGCTGACGCCGGACCGCATCCGCGCCATGGCCGACGGCATCCGCCAGATCGCCGAGCTTGCCGATCCCGTCGGCGCCGTGATCGCCGAATGGGACCGGCCCAACGGCCTCCATATCGAGCGGGTGCGCACGCCGCTCGGCGTGATCGGCGTGATCTATGAGAGCCGGCCGAACGTGACCGCCGATGCCGGTGCGCTGTGCCTGAAGGCCGGCAATGCCGTCATCCTGCGCGGCGGCTCGGACTCGGCCAATTCCTCCGCCGCGATCCATGCCTGCATGGTGGCGGGGCTGAAGGCTGCGAACCTGCCCGTGGATTCGATCCAGCTCGTGCCGACGACCGACCGCGCCGCCGTGGGCGAGATGCTGAAGGGGCTCGGGGGCAATCTCGACGTGATCGTGCCGCGCGGCGGGAAAAGCCTCGTCGAGCGGGTGCAGAACGAGGCGCGCGTGCCCGTCTTCGCCCATCTGGAAGGCATCTGCCATCTCTATGTCGACCGTTCCGCCGAGCTCGCCATGGCGGTGAAGATCGCCGTCAACGGCAAGATGCGGCGCACCGGCGTCTGCGGCGCGACCGAGACGCTGCTTGTCGACCGGGCGGTGAAGGACACGCATCTCGTGCCGATCCTGACCGCGCTCGCCGAGGCCGGCTGCGCCATCCGCGCCACCGACGAGGTGCGCGCGCTCTTCCCCGCGGCGACGCCCGCGGTGGAGGCCGACTGGTCGACGGAATATCTCGACGCGATCATCTCGGTGAAGCTGGTCGACGGCGTGGACGAGGCGATCGCGCATATCGAGACCTATTCGTCGCATCATACGGAGGCGATCGTGGCCGACGACCCGAAGGCGGTCGAGCGCTTCTTCGCCGAGATCGATTCCGCCATCTTGCTGCACAATGCCTCGACCCAGTTCGCCGATGGCGGCGAGTTCGGCATGGGCGCGGAGATCGGCATCGCCACCGGCCGCATGCATGCGCGCGGGCCGGTCGGCGTGGAGCAGCTCACCTCGTTCAAATATCGCGTGCGCGGCAGCGGCCAGGTCCGGCCGTAGCCGGATGGTCGAAGCGCCGCCGGAGCCGCGCTACCTGCGCATGCCGCATGTCGAGAAGGGCATGCAGGTCGGGCTGTTCGGCGGCTCCTTCAATCCGCCGCATGCCGGCCACGAGCTGGTGGCCGACACCGCGCTGCGGCGGCTGCGGCTCGACCAGCTCTGGTGGATGGTCACGCCCGGCAATCCGCTGAAGAGCGCGCGCGAGCTGAAGCCGCTGGCGGAGCGCATCGCGCTGTCGGAAGCGATCGCCGACGATCCGCGCATCAAGGTCACCGCCTTCGAGGCGGCGTTCCACATCCGCTACACGGCCGACACGATCGCGCTGGTGCAGGCGCGCAATCCGGGGGTGGATTTCGTCTGGGTCATGGGCGCGGATTCCCTGCGCGACTTCCACCGCTGGCAGCGCTGGCGGCACATCGCCGCCTCCATTCCCATCGCCGTGGTGGACCGTCCTGGCGCGACGCTTTCCTTCCTCTCGTCGGTGATGGCGAAGACCTTCGACCATGCGCGCATCGACGAATCGGACGCCGGCCGGCTCGCCCATTTGCGGCCGCCCGCATGGACCTTCCTGCACGGACGGCGCTCGTCGCTTTCCTCCACCGCCCTGCGGGCCGGGACGGCAGGGAACTCCGGCTGAGACCGTGCGTTGCGGCGCCAAGGCAGCGCGATGCGCGAGTCTTGAAACTGTTGCATGACTCTGCCTATCTTTAGCCTGTCGCTGCGTCGCGTGGCGCATCGGCGACTTTTTCGTGATCGAAAGGAAAGACGCTGAGAACAGCAACATCCAGGAAGGTGGCACCCGCCCCTTCGCCAGCCGAAATCGGCGGCATCGACGCCGTGACCTCGGTTCTGAAAACCATCCTTGCGAGCCTCGAAGACTCCAAGGCCGAAAACATCGTCCCCATCGACATCCAGGGCAAGTCCAGCCTCGCCGACCACATGGTCATCGCGTCGGGACGCTCGCATCGCCATGTCGCCGCCGTCGCGGAACACCTCCTGTCCGCGCTGAAGGATGCCGGCCTCGGCAATGCGCGCGTGGAAGGCCTCTCGGGCGCGGACTGGGTGCTGATCGACGCGGGCGACGTGATCGTCCATGTCTTCCGCCCGGAAGTGCGCGAGTTCTACAATCTGGAGAAGATGTGGATGGTGCCGGACCTGGACGGCGAAACCCTCCACTGAGCCCGGCGCGGTTCCAGCGCGGCACCCGCGCCTGAACCGCCTCGGGCGATGGAGACGGATCATCTCGCTGCCCGCCCAAGGCGGAAGTGATCCGGATTTGCGCCCCGTAGGGGCGAACGAAGACGCGCCGCGCGGCGCCACGGATCGATGCGGATCGACATTCACGCCATTGGCCGCATGAAGGCCGGCCCGGAGCGCGAGCTCGCGGAGCGCTATCTCGACAGGCTTGGCAAGGCCGGCCCGGCGCTCGGGCTGGAGTTCGGCGGCGTGCACGAATTGGCCGAAAGCCGCGCCCGTTCCGCCGCCGAGCGGATGCGCGAGGAAGCGAAGCTGCTGCAGGGCGCGATCACGCCGGGCAGCGCGACGATCGTGCTCGACGAGCGCGGCGCCCAGCTCGGATCAGAGGATTTCGCCGCGAAGCTCGCCGGTTTCCGCGACGAGGGCCGCCGCGCGCTCGCCCTGGTCGTCGGCGGGCCGGACGGGCATGACGGCGAGATGCGCGGCCGCGCCGACCTGCTGCTGTCGCTCGGGCGCATGACATGGCCGCACCAGATCGCCCGCGTGCTGCTCGCCGAGCAGCTCTACCGCGCCGCCACGATCCTCGCAGGCCATCCCTATCATCGCAGCTGAATTGGCCGCGCGTCACGGTTTTCGACACATTCGCGCGGGATGGTCGGATGCGGTTCCCGGCCGGAGGGCGGGGACCAGTTCGCCATGGTTGATTATTCGTTAACGAAGCCGGCCTAAGGATCGCGGAAAAGGCCTGTCCATGCTCCTGAGGAAAGCGGCATCACTCGGATCGGTTGCGGCCACGGCGCTCCTCTGCGCCGGGCTGATCCTTGCCGCGCCGGCTCTCGCGCAGGATGCGCTGTCGACGCTGGCGCAACGCCAGGCCAACAACCGTGCCGATCTCGAGCAGATCACGCGCGACATGACGCTGTCGCAGGAGCGGCGCGAGGATATCGTCGCCGAGATCGAGGCGCTGAAGAAAGACCAGCGCGGGCTGACGGCGGCGATGATCCAGGCGGTCAAGACCGAACGCAAGCTCGGCCAGGAAGCCGAGACGATCGGCGAGAGGCTTTCGGACCTGCGCGAGCAGGAAGCGGTGCTCACGACATCGCTCGCGGGGCGGCGCGATGTCCTGGCGGAGGTGCTGGGCGCATTACAGCGCATGGGCCTCAACCCGCCGCCGGCCATTCTCGTGCGGCCGGAGGATGCGCTGGGCTCGGTGCGCTCGGCCATCCTGCTCGGCGCGGTGGTGCCCGAACTGCGCCAGCAGACCCGCGCGCTGGCGGCCGATCTCGCCGAAATGGCGCGCCTCACGGGCTCGATCACGGCCGAACGCGAAAAATTGATGACCACGGTGGCGGAGCAGGCGGCGGAGCGGGAACGCCTCGCCCTCCTCATCCGCGAGAAGAGCGCCCTGCAGCAGCGCAGCGAGAGCGTGCTGGCGGCGGAGGAGAAGCGCGCCGCCGAACTCGCCGCGCGGGCCGGCAGCCTGCAGGACCTCATCCAATCGCTGGAAAAGGAGATCGGCGCCGTCCGTCAGGCGGAGGAAAAGGCCCGTGCCGAGGCCGAAGCGGCGCGCCAGGCCGCGGTGGAGGAGGCAAGCAAGCCGGTTCCGGAGACGACGCGGCTCGCCCAGCCGGTGCCCTTCGACCAGCTCGTCGGCAAGGCCTCGCTGCCGGTCGCGGGCCGGCTCGCCGGCCGCTTCGGCGAGGCCGACGAGGCCGGCGTGAAGCGGCTCGGCGACATTGTTACAACACAATCGGGCGCGATCGTCACCGCACCCGCAGACGGCACCGTGATCTATGCCGGACCGTTCCGATCCTACGGGCAGCTATTGATCCTGAACGCCGGCGGCAGCTATCATATCGTCCTGGCGGGAATGGGTCGAATCAGCGTGGCGCTTGGCCAGACCGTGCTTGCGGGCGAGCCGATCGGCGCCATGGGGGAGGCCAGGCTGGCAAGCACCGCGCCTGGCAGTGCAAGTGCCGCTCCGCAGCTTTACATAGAGCTGCGGAAGGATGGAAAGCCCGTCGATCCTGCTCCATGGTGGGCAGGGCGTTTTTCTGGAAGGACAGGGAATGATACGTAAGTTGTCGCTTCTGGCCGCGGGCGCCCTGATGGGTGCGTCGGCGATGAGCCTCGTCTATGGCGCGGGCGGCTCGGCCGCGATCGCCGCCAATTCGGAGACGTACCGGCAGCTCTCCATCTTCGGCGACATCTTCGAGCGCGTGCGCGCCCAGTATGTCACGCCGCCGGAAGACAAGGCGCTGGTGGAGAACGCCATCAACGGCATGCTCACCTCGCTCGACCCGCATTCCTCCTATCTCAACCCCGAGGCGGCGCAGGACATGCGCGTGCAGACGCGCGGCGAGTTCGGCGGCCTCGGCATCGAGGTTACGATGGAGAACGAGCTGGTCAAGGTGATCTCGCCGATCGAGGACACGCCGGCCGCGAAGGCGGGCGTGCTGGCGGGCGATTTCATCTCGCATATCGACGGCCAGGAGGTGCGCGGCCTGACCCTTTCGGACGCGGTCGACAAGATGCGCGGCGCGGTCAACACGCCGATCGAGCTGACCATCATCCGCGAGGGCGCCGTCGAGCCGATCAAGCTCAGCATCGTCCGTGACGTCATCAAGGTGAAGGCGGTGCGCTTCCGCGTCGAGGAGGATGTCGGCTACCTCAAGATCAATTCCTTCACCGAGAAGACCTTCGACGACCTGCAGGCGGCGATCGACAAGATCAAGGCCGACGTGCCGGCCGACAAGCTCAAGGGCTACGTGCTCGACCTGCGGCTCAATCCGGGCGGCCTGCTCGACCAGGCCGTCAGCGTCTCCGACACCTTCCTCGACCGCGGCGAGATCGTCTCCACCCGCGGCCGCGATCCGAAGGACATCACCCGCTTCGACAGCCGCGCGGGCGACCGCACCGACGGCAAGCCGATCGTGGTTCTGGTCAATGGCGGCTCGGCGAGCGCGTCGGAGATCGTCGCCGGCGCGCTGCAGGATCATCGCCGCGCGACCGTGCTGGGCTCCAAGTCGTTCGGCAAGGGCTCGGTGCAGACGATCATCCCGCTGGGCGAGAACGGCGCGCTGCGCCTGACGACGGCGCTCTATTACACGCCCTCGGGCAAGTCCATCCAGGGCACCGGCATCACGCCCGACATCAAGGTCGACCAGCCGCTGCCGGAAGAGCTGCTCGGCCGCAATGTCAGCCGCGGCGAGTCGGAGCTGCGCGGCCATATCAAGGGCGCCAACGAGAACGAGGAAGGCTCGGGCTCGTCGGCCTATGTGCCGCCGGACCCGAAGGACGACGTGCAGCTCTCCTACGCGCTCGACCTGCTGCGCGGGGTGAAGACCGACCCGGCCTTCCCGCCCAATCCGGACAGGGCGCTGCTGCAGCCGCAGTAAGCTTCACGAAAGGCCCGCAATGCAGATTGTGGGCCTTTCGATTCAATCGGCATCAAATGCCGCCCGCATCGTGTCGTGTTCGGGCAGACCCTGCAGACTGGACTTGAGCGGCCGATGAACGGCGATGAGCAAAGGCGGTCGTCCCTCGACAGGCCGCTCGGCCTCGACGGCCGCAAGCGCGGCGGCCGGCCGTTGCGGCTTCCCTCGCCGCGCGCAGCCCTGCTGACACTGATCATGGCCGGCCTCTTCGGCGCTTCCGCGGCGGTCTCGCTGCGCCACCAGCCATTCCGCGCCCCCAGCCAGGCGGTGGTGGCGGTGCCTGTGGAGACCGCGGCGGCGCAAAGGCCGGCGCCGCCGCAGAGACCCCAGCAGCCGGCCGGCGGCGCGCAGATCATCAAGGTGCCGCCGCAGACCGGCGGCGGCATCGTGATCCGCGATCCTTCCGCGCTCGACCAGGACCTGCGCACCGCGCACCTGCCCGACCGTGCGCTCATCGAGGACAGTCCCGAAGGCCCCCTGCCGGTGCGAAGCGCCGACGGGCGCAGGCCATTCGACGTCTATGCGCGCCCCTGGTCCGGCGCGCGCGGGGCGCGGGTGGCGATCGTGCTCGGCGGCCTCGCCGTCTCCCAGACGGGCACGCAGGCGGCCATCGCCAAGCTGCCCGCCGAGGTCACGCTCGCCTTCGCCTCCGGCGGCAACAGCATCGACCGCTGGATGCAGCAGGCCCGCCAGAAGGGGCACGAGATCGTCATGCAGGTGCCGCTCGAGCCGTTCGACTATCCGAACGTCGATCCGGGCCGCAACACGCTGACGGTCGACGTGAGCCCTGACGAGAACGGCGACAGGCTGCACTGGGTGCTGTCGCGCACCACCAATTATACCGGTGTCATGAATTATATGGGCGGTCGCTTTATGACCGACAGGACGGCGATGGAGCCGTTGATCCGCGAGCTTGGAGAGCGTGGCCTGATGTTCCTCGACGACGGATCGAGCGCGCGCAGCCTGGCGGCCGACCTCAGCGCGTCGGCTGGAACGCCATTCGCCGCCGGCGACGTGATGATCGATGCCGTGCGCGAGCGCGGCGACATCCTCGCCCGGCTGGACGACCTGGAGCGCACGGCGCGCGCCAAGGGTTTCGCGGTGGGCATCGGCTCCGCCTTCGACGTCACGGTGGACACGGTCGCCGGCTGGGTGCAGGAAGCCCGCCGGCGCGGCATCGAGATCGTGCCTATCTCGGCCGTGGCGGCCGATCCCGAGCGAGGATGAAGCATGGGTAAGAAAGACAGAAAGGGCCCGGTCGATCCCGAGAGCCTGCCCTACCGGCCCTGCGTCGGCATCATGGTTCTCAACGCCGCCGGGCTCGTCTGGGCCGGCCGCCGCATCGCCGGCGCCGACAGCGAGATGGCCGGCTCCGACAGGCTGTGGCAGATGCCGCAGGGCGGCATCGACGCCGGTGAGGAGCCGCTGCCGGCGGCGCTGCGCGAGATTTACGAGGAGACCGGCATGCGCTCGGTCTCGCTGCTCGCCGAGGCGCCGCAATGGATCAATTACGATCTGCCGCCCGACCTGGTGGGAATAGCGCTCAAGGGCAGATATCGCGGCCAGACGCAGAAATGGTTCGCCTTCCGCTTCGCGGGCGACGACGGCGAGATCGCCATCAATCCGCCGCCGGGAGGCCATGAGGCCGAGTTCGACGCCTGGGCGTGGAAGCCGATGCAGGAGCTGCCGGAGCTGATCGTGCCGTTCAAGCGGCAGGTCTACCTGCAGGTTGTCGCGGCCTTCCGCCACCTCGTGCCCTGACGTCTTCGTGAAGCCGCCGCCGCGGCCTTTGACCTTCGTGGCATTGGAACCGGGCACGCAACTGGTGCATTGTGCTCGTCAAGCGTTGCCATGAGGGAGGCATTGCATGTCGTTCCGCGATTTCCGCCGGGACCGTATCACCCGTCCCGTCTTCAACTGGGCCCGCAAGACGATGCCGACCATTTCCGCGACGGAGCGGGAGGCGATCGATTCGGGCACCGTGTGGTGGGACGGCGAGATCTTCGGCGGCAATCCCGACTGGGAGAAGCTCGTCGCGATGCGGCCGGCGAAGCTGACGGCCGAGGAGCAGGCCTTCCTCGACGGGCCGGTGCGGGAGCTGTGCCGCATGGTGGACCAGTGGACGCTCGACTGGAAGGACCGCGATCTGCCGCCGGAGGTCTGGCGCTTCATGCGCGAGAACAGGTTCTTCGGCATGATCATCCCGAAGAAATATGGCGGCCTCGGCTTCTCCAACTTCATGCATTCGGAAGTGGTGCGCACGCTGTCGTCCGCCTCGGTGGTGGCCGGCGTGACGGTGATGGTGCCGAACTCGCTCGGACCGGGCGAGCTGCTGCTGCATTTCGGAACGGACGAGCAGCGCGACCACTGGCTGCCGCGTCTGGCGGACGGGCGCGAAATCCCCTGTTTCGGCCTGACCTCGGAGGACGCCGGCTCCGACGCCGCGGCGATGACCGATACCGGCATCGTCGAATATGGTGAGCACGAGGGCGAGCGGGTGCTCGGCATCCGCCTCAACTTCCACAAGCGCTACATCACGCTGGGGCCGATCGCCACCGTCATGGGGCTGGCCTTCAAGATGCGCGACCCGGAGAACCATCTGGGGCGCGGGGAGGAGCTCGGCATTACCGTGGCCCTCCTGCCCACCGACACGCCGGGCGTGCGCCATGGCGAGCGCCACATCCCGCTGATGACCTTCTTCCAGAACGGCCCGCTCCACGGCGAGGACGTGTTCATCCCGATGGACTGGATCCTCGGCGGCGAGAAGCAGATCGGCCAGGGCTGGCGCATGCTGATGACGGCGCTGGCCGCCGGGCGCAGCATCTCGCTGCCGTCGCAGTCGGCCGCCTCGGCGGCCATGTGCGCGCGGGCGACGGGCGCCTATGCGCGGGTGCGGCGCCAGTTCAACATGCCGATCGGCATGTTCGAGGGCATCCAGAAGCCGCTCGCCGACATCGCTGCCAACGCCTATCTGATCGATGCGGCGCGGCGCATGACGCTGGCGGCGCTGGACGAGGGACAGCGCCCGTCGGTCATCTCGGCGCTGATGAAATACCATGCCACGGAGCGCATGCGCCGCTCGGTCGAGATGGCCATGGACATCCATGGCGGCAAGGCGATCATCGAGGGGCCGAAGAACTGGCTCGGCTCGGTCTACAGGTCGGTTCCGGTGGGCATCACCGTCGAGGGCGCCAATATTCTGACGCGCAACCTGATGATCTTCGGACAGGGGGCCATCCGCTCGCATCCCTACATGCTGGACGAGCTCGGCGCGCTGGCCGGTACCGATGACGAGAAGGCGCTGGAGGCGTTCGACGACGTGTTCTGGAAACATGTCGGCCATGCCTTCGCCAATGCCGGCCGCGCCTTCCTGCGCGGCTGGAGCGGCGGCATTCTCGGCCCCTCGCCGGACAATGCGGCGATGGCCGAGCACTGGCTGCAGCTGTCGCGCTTCTCCGCCGCCTTCGCGCTGCTCAGCGACCTGTCGCTGCTCACGCTCGGCGGCGCGCTGAAGCGGCGGGAGATGCTGTCGGCGCGGCTCGGCGACATCCTGTCCGAAATCTACCTGCTGTCGGCCGCGCTCAAGCGCTATGAGAGCGACGGCCGCCATGCCGTGGACCGGCCGCTGGTGGACTATGTCATGGCGCAGGGAGCGGGCCGCATCGGTGCGGCCTTCAAAGGCGTGCTGCGCAACCTGCCCTCGCGCAGCGCCGCGGCGCTGGTGCGCCTCGTTGCCTTCCCGCTCGGCGTGCCGGAGCCGCAGCCCTCGGACGAGCTGACCCGCACGGTGGCGGAGATGTTGCTGGAGCCGTCGGTGCAGCGCGATCGCCTGACGCCCGGCCTCTATCTCGGCGAAGGCCGGCCTGACCACCCGCTGGCGCGGCTGGAGGACGCCTTCATGCAGGCGACGGCCGTCGCGCCGATCGAGCGCAAGATGCGCGAGGCGCGGGCGGCCAGCACGGCCGACGCGCTGCTGCGCGGGATCATCTCCGCCGACGATGCCGCCCTGCTCACCGAGGCACAGGGCGCCGCGGTGCGCGTGATCGCCGTGGACGCCTTCGCGGCGGCGGAACTGTCGCCGGCCGGCGACCGGGGCACCGCACCGCCGCCGCCGCGCGTGAGGAAGCGCAAGTTGGAAACCGTGCCCGGCGAATGAGCCGCGGCGGCTCCCGTCGCCGCGCGCGGAATCGTCCATCGCGGTGTGAGCACCCTTACACCTTGCTTGCAGGGAGCGGATCCCGAACGTCAGGGATTATGTGCCCGAAAACAAAAAAAGGCCGGGCAAGCCCGGCCTTTTCATCGATATGGATCGGCGTCAGACCGTCTCGTGCAACTCGGTCATATGCGCCAGGAACTGCTCGGCCTTGGTGCGGGAGTGGTCGTCGGCCGCATTGGCCAGCTCGGCCTTCGCGGTCTCGATGCGGCGCATGAGGTCGGCCTTGTCGACATCGGCCACCGGGACGGAGAACTCCGCCAGCAGCGTGCAGCCCTCGGGCAGGATGTCGGCGAAGCCGCCGAAGACGACATAGCGGTGCTCGGCGCCGGACACGGTCTTCACCGTCACGACGCCCGGCTTGACCGTGGTCATCACCGGCGCGTGCTGCGCCATCACCGTCATCTCGCCCTCCGAGCCGGGGATGATGACATACTCGACCAGCTCCGAGACGAGCAGGCGCTCCGGCGAGACGAGTTCGAACTTGTAGGCTTCAGCCATGTCTCGTTAGCGAATAGCGAATAGCGAATAGCGAATAGACGTCGCCACGCTCGTTCCCTAACCCTATTCGCTACTCCCTATTCGCTATTCGCTCAGGCCGCTTCCGCGGCCAGCTTCTGCGCCTTCTCGACCGCTTCCTCGATGGTGCCGACCATGTAGAAGGCGGCCTCGGGGAGGTGGTCGTACTCGCCGGCGACGAGGCCCTTGAAGCCCTTGATGGTGTCGGCGAGGTCGACGAGCTTGCCCGGCGCGCCGGTGAACACTTCGGCGACGAAGAAGGGCTGCGACAGGAAGCGCTCGATCTTGCGGGCGCGTGCGACGGTCAGCTTGTCCTCTTCGGAAAGCTCGTCCATGCCCAGGATCGCGATGATGTCCTGCAGCGACTTGTAGCGCTGCAGCGTCTGCTGCACGTCGCGGGCCACCTGGTAGTGCTCTTCGCCGACGATCAGCGGGTCGAGCATTCGCGAGGTGGAGTCCAGCGGATCGACCGCCGGATAGATGCCCTTCTCGGCGATGGCGCGGTTCAGCGTCGTCGTCGCGTCAAGGTGCGCGAAGGAGGTCGCCGGCGCCGGGTCGGTCAGGTCGTCGGCCGGCACGTAGATGGCCTGCACCGAGGTGATCGAGCCCTTGGTCGTGGTGGTGATGCGCTCCTGCAGCGCGCCCATGTCGGTGGCGAGCGTCGGCTGGTAGCCCACCGCCGAGGGGATGCGGCCGAGCAGCGCCGACACTTCCGAGCCCGCCTGGGTGAAGCGGAAGATGTTGTCGACGAAGAACAGCACGTCCTGGCCCTCGTCGCGGAAATATTCCGCCACGGTCAGGCCGGTCAGGGCGACGCGGGCGCGGGCGCCCGGGGGCTCGTTCATCTGGCCGTAGACGAGCGCGGCCTTGGAGCCTTCGCCGCCGCCCTTCTTGTTGACGCCGGACTCGATGAACTCGTGATAGAGGTCGTTGCCCTCGCGGGTGCGCTCGCCGACGCCGGCGAACACCGAGTAGCCGCCATGCGCCTTGGCGATGTTGTTGATCAGCTCCTGGATGAGCACGGTCTTGCCCACGCCGGCGCCGCCGAACAGGCCGATCTTGCCGCCCTTGGCGTAGGGAGCCAGCAGGTCGAGCACCTTGATGCCGGTGACGAGAATCTGCGCCTCGGTCGACTGCTCGGTATATTCCGGGGCCGGCTGGTGGATGGCGCGCACCTGCGTCGCGGTGATCGGGCCCGCCTCGTCCACCGGCTCGCCGATGACGTTGATGATGCGGCCGAGCATTTCGGGGCCGACCGGCACCGAGATCGGGCCGCCGGTGTCGACGACCGGCTGGCCGCGCACCAGACCCTCGGTGGAGTCCATGGCGATGGTGCGGACGGTGTTCTCGCCGAGGTGCTGCGCGACCTCGAGAACCAGGCGGTTGCCCTGGTTGTCGGTCTCCAGCGCGTTCAGGATGGCCGGCAGGTCACCCTCGAAGGAGACGTCGACGACGGCGCCGATGACCTGCGCCACCTTGCCGGTCGCGCCGGTAAGGGAGACCGCGTCGGTCGGGATGCCGGCGGACGCCGCGGGCTTGCGGCGGGCGGGTGCCTTGGCCGCAGGAGCGGCCTTTGCCGCCTCAGCGGCCGGGGCCGCCTTCTTTGGAGTAGCTGCTTTCGCCATCGTTGAGCCTCTTTGGTCCTTTGTCCCTGTATGCGCCGGCCGGATCGCTCCGGTGCGCTTTATCCCTGTTGCCGCAATTCCCGGAGGGGAGTTGCTTTAGAGCGCTTCCGCGCCCGAAATGATCTCGATCAGTTCCTTGGTGATCTGCGCCTGACGCTGGCGGTTGTAGGTGATCGACAGCCTGTTGATCATGTCGCCGGCGTTGCGGGTCGCATTGTCCATCGCCGTCATCTTGGCGCCCATCTCGCCAGCCGCATTCTCGAGCAGCGCGCGGAAGATCTGCACCGCGATGTTGCGCGGGATGAGGTCGGAAAGGATGTCGCCTGCTTCCGGCTCGTAGTCGTAGACCGCAGCGCCGGCCGCCTTGTCGGGGTTCTCCCCGCCGGCCGGCATCGCCGCAGGGATGATCTGCTGCGCCGTCGGCACCTGACTGATCACCGACTTGAACTGCGAATAGAACAGCGTGCAGACATCGAACTCGCCGGCATTGAAGCGGGCGATGACGTTGCGGGCGATCGCGTCGGCATGGCCGAAGCCGATCTGCTTGGCGTCGCGCAGCTCGATGCGCTCGATGATCAGGCTCGCAAAGTCGCGGCGCAGGATATCGTAGCCCTTCTTGCCGACGGTGATGATCTTCACCGTCTTGCCGGAAGCGATGAGCTTGCGGGCATGGTCGCGCGCCAGGCGCGCGATCTGCGAGTTGAAGCCGCCGCACAGGCCGCGCTCGGCCGTGGCCACGACGAGCAGATGCACATCGTCCTTGCCGGTGCCCGTCATCAGCGGCGGCGCGTCGGTGCCGCCGACGGCCTGGCCGATATTGGCCATGACGGCCGCCATGCGCTCCGAATAGGGGCGCGCGGCCTCGGCCGCCTCCTGGGCGCGACGCAGCTTCGCCGCGGCGACCATCTGCATCGCCTTGGTGATCTTCTGCGTCGCCTTCACCGAGGCGATGCGGTTGCGGAGGTCTTTCAGAGAGGCCATCTGCCCGTCCCGGTAGAGATTGGACCCGCGCCCTTAGGCGAAGGTCTTTGCAAAGGTATCGATCTCGGCCTTCAGCTTGCCGCGCAGATCGTCCGACAGCGCCTTCTCGGCGCGGATCGCGTCGAGAACGGCCTTGCCGTCGCTGCGCATATGCGCAAGCAGGCCCTGCTCGAACTTGCCGACCTGGTTGACGGCGAGATTGTCGAGATAGCCGTTGACGCCGGCGAAGATCACCGCGACCTGCTCTTCCGTCTTCAGCGGCGAGAACTGCGGCTGCTTGAGCAGCTCGGTCAGCCGCGCGCCGCGGTTGAGCAGGCGCTGGGTCGCCGCGTCGAGGTCGGAGCCGAACTGCGCGAAGGCCGCCATCTCGCGATACTGCGCGAGCTCGCCCTTGATCGAGCCGGCCACCTGCTTCATCGCCTTGATCTGCGCGGCGGAGCCGACGCGCGACACCGACAGGCCGACGTTCACGGCCGGACGGATGCCCTGGAAGAACAGGTTGGTCTCGAGGAAGATCTGGCCGTCGGTGATCGAGATCACGTTGGTCGGGATGTAGGCCGACACGTCGTTGGCCTGCGTCTCGATGACCGGCAGGGCGGTC